>SXGQ01844052.1_pt1 | contig 16389 bp, 13 predicted proteins | sample 3178371 | NCBI WGS metagenome assembly SXGQ01 (sample SAMN11356859, study PRJNA531348) | freshwater metagenome | isolation source: freshwater sample F1-20 | place: China: Fuxian Lake, Yuxi | collected 2017-12-25
GGCGGTGGAACTTTCCCACTGACTCCATTTATCACTGCCGATGGATCCGTAGGACGCGTTCAATTTATTAAAGATCTCATTCAGAAAACCGTTGATCCTGATGCGTGGAATTTGGGTGCCAGCATGGAGCCCTTCGACACCAAGTTGATCATTACGGCTCGGCCAGACACGCACAGAAACATTGCTGATTTATTGCAGCAAATTCGTGCGGATCTTGCTTTGCAAATCAACATTGAAGTTCGAGTACTGAAGATCGATAGTGATTGGTTTGAGCAAATTGGTTTGGACTTTGACATTTATTTCAACACCAACAACGCTCAATATGAAAATGCCAGAGCCGCGGATCCCAACTTTAATTTGCGTGATTTCTTCTTTCAAAATAACTCCCAGACTGGAGCGAGTGATCCCAGGACTGGTTTGATGAAGAATCCAGTTGTATTTGCCGGCGTGGGTGGCGCGTCGGGCAACGGTCTCGCTCCAGCAAACGCGGTTGCTACAGGGCAGGCAATTGGTTTGCCTTCGACTACGCCAGGTCAAATTCAATATCTCACTCAGCCAGTTGGTACGCCAGTTGGAGTGGTCAAAAATGGTGAAACATATGCCAACGGTTCCGTCAGCAACGGTTTGTCAGCGGTCAACGTTCAGCAAGAAGGCTTGCCGCTTGTAAACGCGCTTGGTGCCGCTGGTATCAAGGGCGCGTTCGGCGCGACAGCGTTGCTGAATCCAGCCATGACGGTTGGAATGACATTCTTAGACGACGTGCAAGTGGATTTGTTGGTCCGCGCGACGCAAGCGGATCAGCGAAATGTTCTTCTGACATCGCCAAGATTGACCATGCAGAATGGTCAGATTTCGTTCATCACGGTACAGAACACAACCTCGTATGTTTCTGGTTACACGCAACCCCAAACACAGGGCGTTACGGGAACCCCAATTATCAGCACAATCTCCGAGGGTTTTGCGCTTGGTTTGCAAGGCGTGATCAGCGCGGATCGCAGATACGTCACTTTGAACGTGAACTTTTCCCTGCAAGGACCAGTCACATTTGACACGGTTCAATTCCAGCAATCAGTTGCGGGTGGAAGTCAAATTCCAATCGGCACAACATCCACCAATACATTCCAAACGCCAAAGTATTTGAATACTTCCATTGGAACCACGATCACTGTTCCAGACAAAGGAACTGGAGTGCTTGGCGGACAGCGTCTGACCAGTGACTACGAAGTGGAAGTTGGCGTTCCAGTGTTGAGCAAGATTCCTGTTGTGAATCGTTTCTTCACCAATCGAATCAACAATAAGACGGAACAAACTTTGTTGATGATGCTTCGGCCAGAAATTTTGATTCAACAAGAAACCGAAGACGTTCTCTTTCCAGGCCTGCGCAATCAATTAAATGGAGCCAATGGCGACGCGGGTATGTGATCGGATTTGAATCCACCGCGTCTCTCAGGTCTTTCTTACAAACGGAGTTATCATGAGCAATCCAACAAGCGTCCTTAATATTTCAGATGAAGCTGGCGTGAAAAAAATCACCTTCATGCAGAAAAGTATCATTGATGAAGTTGTGATCCATCAGATTGGCAAGGAAATTGTCGCGGTGATTGATGGCGCCGCCCAGCCAAAGGTGCTGATTTCATTCAATGGTGTGGACCATTTGTCCTCGGCCGCGCTTGGCGTGTTGATCACGTGCCACAATCGCGTGCGCGTGAAGAATGGCCAGCTTTATTTGAGCGATATCTCCAAGCCCATTTTTGAAATATTCAAGATCACCAAGTTGAATAAAATGTTTCAAATTGCGGACACTTCGGAATCCGCCATGAAAAATTTTAAGTGATCGCATTTTGCATCTCGTGGATGAATCCAGTTGAGAAGCGAACCATACATTCAAAATAAAACCCTCACGGAGCTTCGTACTGATTTGCAGAAGGTGCAAGAAGGCGTTGCTTTGGCTTTGATTCAGAATGGCTACACGGATTTCGCGCAGTTCGCAATTCGCTTGTGTTTGGAAGAGTCGATCGTGAACGCATTTCGCCACGGCAACCGTAGTGAGCCAGGCAAGGTGGTTCAGTTTCATTGCAAAATTGACCACGAAAGCGCAGAGTTTCAAATCCAAGATGAAGGCGTTGGATTTGATCCCGCGGGCGTGCCCGATCCAACCGCGGAGGAAAATTTAGAAATTCCATCAGGCCGTGGCTTGATGTTGATGCGCGCGTACATGAGCGAGGTTGAGCATGTTGCGCCAGGCAACATGATTCGCATGAAATATAAAAACGGACCGGATCCCGCGCAATAAGTCAGAACTGGGATTGGGCGGCGTATCCCTGCTGATGTAATTTTTCAATCACTCGCCGGCGATTTGAAAGTTGGCCAAGGTGATCCACTCTTGCAATGAAAGCGTTTCAGGGCGACGCGTGCGGTCAAAGTCTGGCGGCAATTTAAAATGCGTCGCAAGGCTGGAACCTAATTGTTTACGGCGGTGCTGAAAGGCGCACTCCAGCAGCGCATGAAGGCGCTCGGGCAGCGCGGGGCGCGGTTGATGCGGCGCAAGCTCAATAATAGAACTGGTGACTTCCGGCTCTGGCCAAAAACTTCCAGGTCGAATTTCGGCGACCATGTGTATGCGCGCGTAAAATTGCGCCATCACGCTGAGCAAGCCCATCTCGCTAGTGTCGGGCGCGGCATTCAGCCGCTGCGCAACTTCGCGCTGAATGGTGACATGCATTCCCATGCAATTTGGAAAGTCATTGAGCAAAATGGCGATCAGCGGAGTGGCCGCTTGATACGGCAGATTTGCGATCATGCGAAATGGACGGTTGTTGATGGCCGCCGTGATCAGTGGGTTGAGTGAATGTTTGGTGGCAAGGCAATCGCCTTCGATCAACGTGATGCGCTGGCCAAAGCGCTCGCGGTTGAACGCCGCCAAATCGCGGTCCATTTCGCAAGCGATCACTTGCGCGTTGGCTTGCACCAAAAGATCCGTGAGGGCGCCAGTGCCAGGACCGACTTCCAAAATCACTTCGCCATCGCGAATGTCCGCGGCTTTCATAAGCGCGCGTAGCACGTTGTGATCATGCAGGAAGTTTTGCCCAAAGCGATGCTTGGGACGCAAGCCGCGCGAGGCGAGAATGGCTTTGATTTCTGTGAGAGTTTGCATCACCAGCGATAGCGCACGGAGTAGGTGATCAGCTTTTCGGAGTTGGCTGGCACATCAAGGGTGTATTCAATGGTGGTCGAGTTCTTCTTTTCAAACGGCTGACTGGTGGTTGTGATTTCCCAATTGCTCCAGCGATACAAAGGCTCGCGAACCAGCACGGTGATGGGCTTGTCCTTGCGGTTGCGAATTTCAATCTTGAATGACTCGGTCATTTCGCGACGACCTCGGTCGGATTTGAAATCGGTTTGTGTGCGGGCGCCCACAACATCAAAGGCGGAGCCAAGGCGCACCAGGACTTTCTCATCTTTCGGCGTATGGCCGATCAAATCCTCGCCAATAAATTCAAGCGAGCCGTCCGCATCGTCGCGCTTGGAAACACGCAATTTGCCCGCTGGAAGTGGCATTCCCAAGTTTGCCGCGGCTTCGTTTTTGAAGCGAACAAAAACATCCACTTTGGTTTTTCCCATGGCGCCAAATTCCGGCTGGTCAATCATGCCGCCGCCAAACCCATTGATGTCCGAGCCTTCGTACACCAGAAGTTTTTCCACGGGAATGTTGCGCGCGGTTGGAAACAGCGCGATCTGCTCGCTGGAATTTTCTGGAATGTTTGCGGGGCGAGGCAACGTGTAAAGATGGAATTCAAAAAAGGCTTTTTCTTGAAAGCCCTCGGCGGCGCCATCCGCCATGGCTTTCATCATCATCGGCGCGCCTCGTCCACGGTTGTTGTTGCTTTGAGCACGTTGCACATCGCCCGCGATCAATTTCAATTGCGCATTGTCGTAACTGCGGCCCGACACGTTCAGCATGGAAACCCACGCGGTCATGTCTGCCTTGGTGTCGGTGGGGTCAAGGATCAAGTTGTAATCAGCGCGCCAAGTGATGCCGGAAGTTTGGTAGCTGGTTCGCACTTGATGCGCGCCAGACTTTGCGGAGATCACATCCCACAATAAAGTTGGACGTGTGCGCAATCCGCCTGGCAGCGCGCCAAGGGTCAATGTTGTGTTTGATTGATTCACAATTTGAACGCCGCCATCGGCGCCTTGCACAACAAGTTGCCCATTGCGCGCCGCAAGAAGCGTTCCATCCACGCGCATGGGCGCGGTGTTCATGTCCACCATGGCGGAAATCTTTTGATCGACATATTTTTCCAGCAGTTTTTGTGGACTTACAAGATCAAATTCAAATCGTTGGTTGGTGACCACGGTGGTTGGGTCGGTCAAGTCTTCAAACGCCACGGTGGTTGGATCAATGAAGGCCGCGACATCCGTGAAGGCCAGCGAGCCAGCGCCTTGCGGCATGTCCACGCCGCGAATTTCTCGGATCACTCCAAAGCCGGGCACTTGATACGCGGCGGTTGGGTCGTTGCCTTGCCGTTGCTGCGCGATCCAAGTTTGCGGATCAAAGCTGGACGCGTCGGCGCTGGAGTACACGGTCAAACTCACGCCGTTGGCAAGTGTTGGAGCCGAAGTGGATTGAGGGGTGGCAACGGACGCGTCCGCGCCAAGACATGCGGCGATGAGAAATTGGATCATGGTGAGAGTCTACCCGCGCGGGCTATGTTTTTTGTGCGCAGTCAAATCATTTCGTGCGTGATGTTTAAAGCGTCTTTATTTTTGTCAGCGCAAATCGCCTCGGCGATATTTGCTACAACATCAACCGTGCAGGCAACCGATCCAGTTCTGTTTGACTTGATTATTATCGCGGTCAGCATTTTAAGTGGCTGCTTCGGAGCCATGCTTGGCCTTGGCGGCGGCGTGATCTTGATTCCAGTTTTGGTTTCTGTTCTGGGCGTGGATGTAAAGAGCGCCATTGCCGCGAGTTTGGTGGCGGTGGTCACCACCAGCGGCGCGGCGGCGCTTATTCGCGGCCGCGATTCCATGAGCAATTATCGAGTGGGCGTAACGCTGGAGGTTGCCGCGGGTTTGGGCGCGATCGCGGGGGCGGTGTTGGCCACGCTCGCTCCAGGCGATGTGTTGACCATGCTGTTTGGGGTGAGTTTGTTGGCGACGGGGGCGTTGTCGTGGCGCGCGGTGGATGACACCGAACGCGTGTTGCCCCAAACTTGGTGGGGTCGCGTTCTGCAATTGGATGGGGTTGAGGAAACTAAAGAAGGCCTAAAAGTTTATTACGTGCAAAAAGTTCCCGTGGGACTTGGCGTGATGACGATCGCTGGTTTGTTGAGCGGTATGTTGGGTATCGGCTCGGGCGCCTACAAAGTATTGGCTATGGACACATGCATGCGAATGCCGTTTCGCGTGAGCACCATCACCAGTAATTTTATGATTGGCATCACCGCGGCCTCCGGCGTGATGGTGTATCTGCGCGACGGAATGGTGGACCCAACGATCGCTGGACCGGTGCTGATTGGAATTGTTCCGGGCGCGATGTTTGGCTCATGGCTGGTTCCAAAAATTCATGTGTCCACGCTTAAGAAAATATTCCTTGTTGTGATTGTGCTGGTGGGACTGCAAATGATGTTCAAGGGCGGTAGGGAGATGTTCAAATGACCAACCAATTGCAATCCTTGGAGCACGAGGCGGAGTATTTGCGATCTCGTCAATTACAGCTGTTTTTACGTCTAATTCAGCGTTGGGCGCTGTGGGTGATCGCCATCACGTCCATTACTTTGATCTGCGTGGGGCAAGGGTTGGCGTGGTCGCGCGGATTGTCGCACACGCAAATTCGCGCGGCGGTTTCCGCCTGGCATTCACTTGCAGATTTTACCCACGCTATTGGTGTCGGTGATGCGTCGGCGTTGATGATGTTTGGAATCGTGTGCGGCATCGCCATGCCATTTCTGCGCACCTTTGTGGTGGGGTTCGGATTTGTGCTGCAACGCAATTGGCTTCATGTGTGGATTGCGCTTGCGGTGGTCGCCATCATGCTGCTGGGCTTGTGGATCTAGTGCGCAATTGCATCGGCGCGATGCTCGCGTAGAACCGTGACCTTGATCTCGCCGGGGAAAGTCATTTCGGCCTCGACCTGCTTGGCGATTTCCTGCGCGATGATGAAGCAGCGCGCGTCATCGGCTTGCTTGGCGTTCACAATCACGCGCACTTCGCGGCCGGCCTGAATGGCGTAGGCCTCTGAAACACCTTGCTGTTTGTACGCGATCTCCTCGAGTTGCTCAAGGCGCTTGATGTAGTGCTCCATGCTTTCGCGCCTGGCGCCAGGACGCGCGCCACTCAGCGCGTCGGCCGTGGTGACGATGGGCGTGTACGGAGTTGTGGTTGGAATATCGTTGTGATGCCCGCCGATCGCGTTGAGCACGGCTTCGCTTTTTTCGTTGTGGCGCTTTGCAAAATCCATACCAATCGCCGGGTGTCCACCTTCAATTTCATGGTCCATGGATTTGCCAATGTCATGCAAGAAACCAGCGCGCCGCGCCACCGTGCCATCAAGTCCAAGTTGATCCGCGATCAGTTGGCTTAGGAACGCAACCTCAATGGAGTGGCGCAAAACATTTTGGCCATAGCTGGTGCGATAGTGAAGCCGCCCCATCATTTCAATAATCTTGACATGCAGGCCGGGTACCCCAGCCTCCACCGCGGCCTCGTTGCCGGCCTTCATCATGCGCTCATGGATTTCTTGGCGCGATTGCTCCACAACTTCTTCAATGCGCGCTGGATGCACACGGCCATCGGCCACAAGTCGTTGCAACGCTTCAACGGCCACGGCTTGGCGCACGCGGTCAAAGCAACTAATGGCGATCACGCCCGGCGTGTCATCAATAAGAACATCCACGCCGGTGGCACGCTCGAAGGTGCGAATGTTGCGGCCCTCGCGGCCAATGATGCGGCCCTTGAGATCATCCGATGGAATCTTTACGGAGCGCACGGTGGCATCCGTTGCGGATTCGCCGCCGTAGCGTTGCATGGCCATCAACGTGATCTCACGTGCGCGCTCGCGGGCTTTCAGTTCCGCCTCTTCAATGATCTTGTGCTGTAAATGCGCCGCGTCGCGCTGGCTGTGGTCGCGCACTTCCTGCATGAATTGCTCGCGCGCTTGCTCTTGTGTGAGGCCGCTTATTTCGGCAAGGCGCTGGCGAGTTTGCTCGCGAATATCTTGGGTTTCCTGAATCACCAACTTTTGTTTCGCCTCATTTTCCTGCAGGGATTGCGCGCGTTTTTCTATCGCGCCCTCGCGGTTCTCCAGTTGCTCTGAACGTTTATCCACCGAAATTTCACGGCGGCTCACGCGTTCTTGCGCCTCTTTGGTCTCGGCCAGTGATTGAGCGATCTGTTTGTCTGCGGTAGCACGGCGGTCGGCGACGCGCCGTTCGGCTTCAAGTTCAAGAGCGCTTGCTTTGGCCGTGCCCTCAATGCGGGCCTTCTCTATCAGTTGCTCGCCTTCACGTCGCATGCGTTGCAACTTGCGCGCGGCAAGCACCCACATGGACACAACCACCGCGCCCGAAACGCCAAGTATGGCAATTGAAACAATCGAGGAGGGAGTGAAAACGGAATCAGTGGCGGAAATCGCCGCGAGTTGCGGCGAGAAAATCATCGGTGAAGGCATGGCGCCTCCTTTATATAAAATCGGATTGGCGACGCGTGAGATGCTCGCCGCATTGGAGGGACTTGTGTCCGCTGAGTGGCTCGAGTTCAAATTCGAGCTCAAAGTGAAGTGAAGTAAATCGGGGAAGCCCTCCAAGGCTTGATCCGTGAAAATTGGAATCCAATCGTGTCGGTCCGATTGGTTTAAGAAGTTTGATTATGGTTTGAATTGTGTTTAGGGTCAACAGGTTCTTTGGGGGCATAGCCTTTAGACTGTGCGCATGCCGCGGTTTCTCAATTGGATCTTTGCCCTTGGCCCCAACAACGCGGTCGCGCTGCGTATTGTGAAGGGGGGCAGCGTTCGCGGGCGGCATTTGCTGATTCGCTCGGTGTATTTGGGGATATTGATGGTATTGGTTTTTTTCTCGCTGCTTGGACCCTCCAGCGGCACCTTGAAAGATTTGGCGCAGCGTGGCGCCAGCGCATTTACCTTGATGAGCTTTGGGCAAGTGGTGGCTATTTGTCTTTTAACTCCAGTGTTCATGGCTGGCGCGATCGCACAGGAGAGCAACCCCAAGACGTGGGAAATTTTATTGACCACGCCTTTGTCGAGCGCGCAAATAATATTTGGCAACTTATTTGGCCGATTGTTTTTTGTGGTGGCATTGTTGCTGTCCACATTTCCACTTTTCATCATGACGCAAATTTTTGGCGGCGTGCGCGGCGCAAGCGTGATCGCAAGCCTGCAAGTTTCATTTTTGGTGGCGTTGGTGATGGGTTCCATCGCCATCGCGCTGAGTGTTTTTAGAAACGCTGGCAAGCGAAGTATTTTTACTTTCTATGTGGTGGTGGTTATTTATTTGGCGGCAACCACGGCGCTTGATCGCGTGGCGCGCGCGCCCATCGCCGTGGGCATGGACGCATCATGGACAACAGTGTGGACTCCAATGAATCCATTTCTCACCCTTGAGAGCGTGTTGTTGACCAACCGATATCGACCGCGCGATTTCACCTCCGACAATGTCGGCGCCTTGCGGCAACTTTGGCTTGGCGATCCACTTCGTGCGCAAACATATCTCGCATGCATCGTTGCATTTGCGTTGACCGCATTCGCGGCGCTGCGGGTGCGCTTGATTGGAAGCCGGGTGGAGAGCGCCAATCAATGGTGGACGCGGTTTGTGCGCAATGTGAATTCTAAAAATCAGCGTGTTCCACGGCATGTTTGGCGTAATCCAATCGCTTGGTGGGAGGTCAATCTCAGGCTTTCAACACCCGCGGCCAGGCTCATACGTTGGGGATATTTGGCGTGCGGTTGCCTGTTGATGTTTGTCCTTCTTGGCGCGCATCGCGCTGGCGTATTCAACGCGCCGGTGCTTCGGGTGATTCTGGCGGCCGTGGTGATAAGTGAAGTGGTGATCGCCGTGCTATTGGCGGCGGGCGCAAGCGCGACTGCTGTCAGCCGCGAACGCGAGGATGGATCGCTTGATCTTTTGTTGACCACGCCAATTCAACCAGGCGAATATCTCTCGGGAAAATTACGCGGATTGATCACAGTCTTGTGGCCTTTGATCGCGGTGCCATCGATCACTTTATTGTTGGCCGCCGCGTATGTGTTGAGCAACGGACTGCGGGCGGGCGGCGTGACCACGATGGAACTTGTGGGCACCAGCAAGTTGGATGTTCCAATTGTGTTGCCCATATCGACGGTGGTATTTCCGTTTGTGCTCACGGCGTTCGTTTCATTTGTGGTGATGACCGGATTAAGTTGGAGCATTAAATCCAAAGGCGTGATTGCAAGCACCATCGGCGCCATTGGAGTGGTGGTGGCGGTGGCGGCCACCATTGGAATTTGTGGCGCGGCCGCGGGGAAAGATATCGCGGTGCTTGGACCGGCGATTCAATCATTTAGCCCGATGAATTTAGTGTTTGCCGCGGTGATGCCCGCGGATTCAATCACCGCCAGCCTGGACAATGCCTCGCTTCTTACCTCGTCATTTATATTTGGAGCAATGGCAAGCGTGGCGCTTTATGTGGGTGTCACTATTGGCATGCATGCCGCCATGAAGCGCTCGTTCATGATGACGGTACGGCGGCTGTCTGGCTTGAAGTAGAAGGTTCGTTCAGCATGGATTGAATCTCCGCCATGATGGTTCGCTCGGAGGCCTCGTCGCGACCAACTGGCGTCCAAGTTGTTTGCGCGCGCGTGGAGCCATCGGTGACACCTGGCTTGGGTGTTTGTGTTTGGGTTGTTAGCGTGGCGCTCCATGTGTTGATGCGCATGCCATCGGTGAAGTTTCGCTCCACAAAAACTCGCGCGCGGATTTCAAGCGGGCCTTTGTAATTTTCCAAATCAAATCGTTTCAGGTCATCAGTGGAACCAGGCGCCGCCGGGCCAGTCATAGTTGCGATTGCTTCAATGGATTCAGGCTGCCAATCTTTTGGCGTGAACACAAATCGCACGCGCCGCCGTTGAAACTGCGCGGTGTTTTCCGCTTTCTGCATGGCGCCGGTGGAAACAAATCGCCATGGTTCAACCCAACTACCAATTAGTCGGGGCTCTGTTTCAATAATGCCCGTGGTTCGATCCGCGGCTTGCGGAGGCATGCCGGCGCTTCGACTTGCCTCAATACACGCTTCAAATGCCTTGGAATAATCAATGGAATCAATTTCAATCACCGTAGGACCATTCATGGTGTTGCAGCCAGTTGCAAACACAAAGCAACAGCTCGCAACGCAAAGCGCGCGGCATTGTTGAAGAATTGTTCCAGCTTTCGCTCGGGTCATACAGTGTTCAGTGTAGTGTTCCTGCGGCTAGGATCTTGATACCCATGTTGTCTTTATTCTTGCGCAGACTCGCCTTGATTCCACCGTTGCTTTTGGCGATGTACACCATCACATTCGCATTGGCGTGGTTGATACCGGGAAACCCGCTGGAAAATCCAGAGGGCAGGCGACCTCCACCGGAAGTTGTGGAGGCCATGAAGAAGCAATATCACTTGGACGACCCCGTGGCATTTTATTTTGAGTACTTGGGCAAAGCCAGCGGAGTGAGTTGGGCGCTGGGAAACGCGCCGCGGCCATTTGATCTTGGTCCCAGTTTGCGCCAGCCAGATTGGACGGTGAATGAAATTCTGCGCGACGCGCTTCCAGTGAGCGTGACCCTTGGTTGCGCCGCCATGTTGTTGGCATTGGCGATCGGATTAACCGCGGGAGTTCTGAGCGGATTAAGACCGCGCGGCGTGGTTGATGCGGCGGGACAAATTTTTGCCATGGTTGGCGTGAGCGTTCCAAGTTTTGTGATCGGCGCGTTGTTGCTGCTTGTATTTGCCGCGAAACTTGGCTGGTTTCCAGTTGGTGGTTGGGGGCGCGTATCAAATATTGTTTTGCCCGCGATCGCGCTTTCGCTGCCATTTTCCGCGGCCGTGGCGCGATTGGTCCGCGTTGGAATGATCGAGCAAATGACCACGGAATATTCGCGCACCGCGCGGGCCAAGGGTTTATCCCGCCCACAAGTCGCGGTGCGGCATGTGTTGAAGAACGCATTTCTGCCGGTGCTGAGTTGGCTTGGCCCAGCCACCGCGGTGGCGCTTACGGGTTCATTTGTGGTGGAAAAAGTTTTCGCGGTTCCCGGCTTGGGTCGCCACTTTGTTGACGCGGTGTTGGGCAAGGACATCACGCTGATCATGGGCATAACGCTGGCGTACGGACTTCTGGTTGCGATCTTGAATTTGGTCGTGGACATGTTGTACGCATGGATCGATCCGCGCATTCAACAAGCGTGACGCCGATTATTTTTTTATGTGCAAGCGGCCAAGATATTGCTCAAGCCGCGGATGGCGGCTGAGACCGGTCAATCGCGCGGGGTCATACATGTACACCGTGACATAGTGGCAAATTGGAATCATCGGAAGATCGCGCTCGGTGATGATGCGTTCGGCGTCTTGCAAAATTTGAAATCGACGCGCGGGATCCAGTTCATTGGCGGCCTTGTCCAGCAACGCGTCAAACTCCGGACAGGCGTACTTGCGGTCATTATTTCCGTCCCCAGTGCGGCACAAATCAAGCCACGTGGTGGGGTCGCCGTAGTCGCCATACCAACCACCGCGGGCGATCATGAAATCGCCTTGCTTGAGCGCGTCTTTATATCCAAGCGGATCTCTGCTGCGCGGCGCCGATTGAATATGCAAGGTTTCGCTCCACATCGCGCTCAACGCGCCGGCCATGTCGCGGTAGCGCGGGCTTCCCGCGGAGTACATAATTTCAACAGTTGGAAACTTTTCCCCGCTTTCATTTTCCACAACGCCGTCGTTGTCGCGGTCTTTCCAGCCAGCCTCCGCGAGTTCGGCGCGCGCCTTGATGGGATCAAACGCAAGTCCGGTTGGAGTTTGATATCCGGGAATTGAATCAGGTGGAATAAATGTTGTCGCCACAGTCTCATCCAAGCGCGTGATGTTGTTGACAATGGTGGCCTTGTCCACGGCAAGCGTGAAGGCGCGGCGCACGGCGGGATTGGCGAACGGATTCGCGCGGCCATCGGCAAGCTTTGGCCGGCAATTGAAGGAGAAAAAATCCGTTCCAAACGCGTCAAGCACATGTAGATTTTTTCGCAGTCCGCGCTTGGCCTCGTCAAACATGTCTCCGCGATATTCAACGATGGTGTCGGTGAGCCAATCAATGTCGCCATTTTCAAACGCCAACACCGACGTGTTTGGATCCTCAATTGGAATACTTTCGATTGTTTGGCTGGAAACATTTGCGGCGTTCCAGTAATACGGATTCTTTTCAAAGCGCATGGATCGCTTGGGTCGCCACTGCACAAGTTGATACGGACCATTGCTCACAAGCACGCCGCCCTTGGTCCAACCAGGATCTTGTTCAAGCTGCGCGGTGCGCGGATTGATGCGCGTGAAACTTTCCACCAATGGTGGATACACCGGAAACATGGCTGGAAACGCGCATAAATCAAGCCAATACGCCACAGGCCGCGCAAGCTTGACCACCAACGTGTGATCATCCGGCGCGGACAAACCAACTTGCGTTGCAAAGCGCGATTCAGTTTCTTTCCAAAGCTTGTCCGCGGCGTCCGCGCCACCAGGGCTCTTTGCAAATTCCGCCAAAGCTTTCACGCGCCACTCAAAGAAATCTTTCGCGCCTTCGATGGATAAAAAGAAGCCGGTGTAATCCGCGGCAAGATCGGGCAAAATAGCGCGGCGCCATGCGTAGATAAAATCGTGGCTGGTCACGGGCGCGCCATTTGACCAACGAGCGTCGTCACGCAAGTGGTAGGTCCAAGTGCGGCCATCTTCGCCGCGCTGCCAACTCATGGCAACGGCGGCCTCAGGCGTTCCATGTTCGCCATTCACATTCACCAAGCCCTCAAACAAACTCCGCGAAGTACGCACGTCGTGCTGGTAGCTCAAGCGTTGCGGATCAAGCGTGAAATTTTCGGAGGTGTTGGCGTACACCACATCGGCGCGCGGATCGGGTCGATCAAGCCACACGCTGATCAGAATCAGCGACGCGAGAAAAATAAATGGAGCAAGAATTCGCACGCGGGGCATGATGCCCGAAGAACGCAATCAACTGCCCTTGGATTTGGGATCGATCTCCTTGATCCCAATAAGATTGTCGATGACGCCCGCCACAATTTCGGCGTTGGCCGCGGATTTAGCGAAGCCCTCGATCGTGGGCGCTTTCTCCTTGGCAATCAGTTTGGTTGCCTTCGTGATGGCGCGGATTGCGGGGGAGATCTTCGCCATTTCCTCCTTGGGTGTCTTCAGAAGCATGTCGCGCAAAATAATCAGACCCCGTTGAAGCGCGAAGATTTGTTCACGACCATCGGGCTTGGACACTTGTGTCGTGGTTGCCGTGAGCGCCTTTAGAAATTCCGCGCGAGCAAAGTCAAGTTGCGCAACTAGTTTCGCCTCTTGCGCAACTGTGACTAACGAAGCCAAGGCCTGCATTTCATGCACGCTCACGGCCCATTGAGTTTCACTTTCAGCGGCTTCGCGTATCCGCCTCGCCGCGCTGTCGATTTGCGGAGCCGTGAGATTTGAACTGGCCACGCAACCCGGCATCAGGCGACTTGAGCCAATGCGAATCGCTGCGCTTTTTTGTATCTCTGTAGTTGACTGTTGAATCAAGATATCCAGGGCCTCCGCGTTGCGGGTCCATCTGACAACTTGCAAAATGTTGTTGATTCGAAAGGCGTCATTGGTGGCGATTATTTTGGTTACGAACGGCTTCAGGCTATCCGCGCAAGCTCTTAGAAATATTGGCGTTGCGGTTGGCTGGCGCAATACCGACTGTATTTCTGTTGCCGCAAGTCTGACCTGCGCCTGTTCGCCATCCAACATGATGCCGCAACGACTGGCGATAAATTCCGAGATTTGCTTTTGACCGGCGGCGTCGATTGGTTTGGTGCTGGTCACCAACTCTTTATTTGGCGCTGGAGATTTTGCCTCCGACTTTGCGGCCGGGGCAGATTTTGTCGGCGTGGGCGCAGGCGTAGTTTGCGCCGCGGCAAAATGAATTGGGGCAATCAGCGCCAATAAAATAGTGAGTTGCTGGAAATATCTCATATCAATTTCAAGTGTATTTATAAATTTATTCAACTGTTTGCGCAGGGCTAGGAAAACTGTTCAGGGTTGAAGGTTACACTCAATAAATAATGCTGTCATTCGCGACCATGGTCCTATCTTTTGCTTTATCGGCAGCGGCGGAGAAAACCGTTGAAGCCGAGGCGCTTCAAAGATTAAGCGTGGCCTGGGGACGCGCTGCCATGCAAATGATTTCCGAGCCCGAAGAGCCCTCTCCCGAGAATTATGCCGGAGCCTTGGAAATTGCGCGAATAGCCGCGGAATTGGCGCCCAACGACCCCGAAGGCTGGCGCGGTGTTTTGGAGATTTCCAACGCCACTAATGGGAGCATGTCGTCTGCGAACGTTGCGGCAAATGAAGCCGTGATACGCCTTTGTAAATTGTCTCCAAACAATTTGGTCATGCGCCTTTCGCGGCTGAACGAGGTTGTGGACCGAAGCATGACCGCGGATGAGCGCATTGCGGCCTATGAGCATTTCTTGCAGCCGTCATCGGTCTCAAAAATTTCAACGCAAGTCGCCAGCCGACTTGCGTTTGATTATTCACTTCTACTTCGTCGCCGCGGCGATGGCGATGCGTCCCTGATGCAGTTGCGCCAAGCGGTAAAGTTGGATCCATCATTCCCCGCGGCCACTTCGCAATTGGCGGCGTATGAATTGGAAACATCATCCTCAATCACCATCAACGCGAACGCGCTTGTTGAGGCAATCCTGGCCAATCCAAATGAAATTTCGTATTACAAGGAATTGGCCGACATTTGTTTAACTCAGGGGATGTACGAACCGGCGGACATGTTGCTGAGCATCGCGGCTCGCATCGCGGAAAAAAATGTAATGGGCACCGAATTGGAAGGCTTGCTCATCCAGCAAATGTTGGCTCGGTGGGGTATGGGAAAACATCAAAAAGCTGACGACTTGTTTCAGACCCGCAAGCAGCAGGTGTTCGAAATTGCCAAGGAACAAATCAACAGTGGATTGCCTGTGGAAACGTTGACCGACATGACCGCCACCATGAACTCGATTCACGCCCTGATATGCAAGAGCGGATCCTTGACCAATGTGGAGGAGGCGCTCGCGGACGCGGAGATTGTCTTGGATAAACAATTTGAAAACGCAAAAGAGAATCCCGCGCAGCGGGCCAATTATTTACTGGCAAAAACTTGGTTGGTCGTGGTCCTTGGCGCCAACACGCAATCCGTTGAATCTTGGCTTAAGGAAATAGAGGACATGGGATTACTTTCGCCAGAGGCTAAATTAAAATTCAAAGGCTGGATGAAATTGCGCGAGGGCCTGACCACCGAGGCGATTGAAATTTTAAGGCCCATTGCTCCAAATAATCCAGGCGCGCGCCTTGGATACGCGTTGGCGCTTGCGAAATCCGGAAATACAAAAGAGGCGGCCCAAGAATTTGTCGCGATTATCCGCGCGGATCGTTCGAATGGGATTAGCCTTTACGCCAACGATCAATTATTTCAGATTGTGAATAAGAGAGTGGGACCATCCGACAAAGCCCCCGAGATTCAAGCGGCGCTCGCGCGATTGCCCAAGGATTTTTTTAGGCTAGCCAAGGATGAAACTCCGTTCGTGAAAGTCAGCGCCGAATTTCTCGCCACCACCGCAAAGCCATTTGAATCGTTGCCATGCAAAATTGAAATCACGAATCAAAGCCCCTTCAATTTGGCAATTACTTCGGATGGACCCATTGAATCAAGGGCCGCGCTGGTTTTGGAACTTATCTCAGGCGGGAAAATTCCACAAATTTTGCCTCCGATTGTAATTTTAATCGATCAACAAATTCAGATTGCGCGCAATGAAAAGATGTCATTTGTTGTGGACATTGCCCGCACGTCCGCCGCGATGGCGTTGTTGAAAAGCCCGCTTGAAGGGGCTTATCTGCAACTTGAGATGATCACCAATTTCAGGCTCACGTTGGAATCCGTGGTGCCTGGATTTCTTGGTCGCGCCACAACTAAAAATTCGATAAGGATTTCGCCCATTGTGTGCAATTCCGCATGGCGCGACGAGGCGCTTGGATCAATTCATCATTGCGATAAACCGGACGACTTGGCGACCTTGGTGTTGCTTGCATTTGATCTTGCCAGCAGAAGCACCGACACCGCATCGCAAGCGGAAGTGAAGGA
>SXGQ01023391.1_pt1 | contig 16388 bp, 16 predicted proteins | sample 3178371 | NCBI WGS metagenome assembly SXGQ01 (sample SAMN11356859, study PRJNA531348) | freshwater metagenome | isolation source: freshwater sample F1-20 | place: China: Fuxian Lake, Yuxi | collected 2017-12-25
AACAACTGGGTAGATAACGGGAACGGATCGTGGATTGCTCCTGTTCAACCGGATGCATTTCAGCAACCTCAGCAATATGGCGAGTGGAATAACTTCGGCAAGCCCGCTGATTGGCAACCGCAACAGAACTGGCAGCCTCCAGCGACCTTCATGCCCCCGCAGAACTTTGACTCCGGATTCCAACCCGGATTCCAACCCGGATTCCAACCTGGATTTCAGGGTGGCTACCCACAGCCCATGCAAATGATCGCCAATAATGCATCAGTGCCATCAGGTGGCTACGTCGATGTGATGGCTTATTCACGCCAAGCACCAATGACCGATGCAAGTGGTTTCATGAAGCCACCCCAAACGGATAGTTCAGGCTTCCCAATTGCCCCAGATTCACCCATGCCGTCATTTGATGGTGCCTCACCCGTGGTTGAGATTGTCACGAGCTTTGATGACGTTGCAAAAGATCCAACAAATGACGTAGAGCAAACCCCTCAACAGTAACCCAAAGCGAGAGGAAGAGAAATGGCGGGAAAAAAGTCAGGTTCAGATAACCCCTGGGCCGAGATGAGTCGTTTAAATTTAAATGACAAAGAAGCGAAGGCTCCAGCCTCTGACTCACCTCGAGCTGCAACTATCAAGTCAGATGCTCTTAAGGAAGAAGCCAAATCACCTGCAGCGAAAGAGGAAATGGTCGAAAAAACTGCAGTAATGAGTGGGGCAGTTGCTACTAAAATCGAAGAAAGAGCTCTTGATACCAAAGGGGAAGGCGAGGAATTGGCCGAGAATGAAGAGGTAGTTGAATACTCTGCAGATGAATTGCAAGAAATGTCACTGAAAGAGTTACAAGCTATTGCCAAGGAAAATGGTGTTGATTTCAAAGGTCTCAGTAAAGAGGAGTTAATCGACGCCATCATCGAAGAGAATGGAACTGTTGAAGAGGAAGAAGAAATCCTTCTCGAGGATGTAGAAGAATCTGATGAAGAGGAACTCGAAGAAGAGGAAATTGATGGTGAGATGTCACTCGAGGAAGCCATGGCGCTCCTTGGAGAAGATAGTGAAACCGAAGAAGATTTCAGCGACGTAGAGTTCGAAGAAGTAGAAGAGGTCGTGCAAGAAGGCGATGTAAACTTTGAATCAGGTAGCAACTAAAGTTTAGTTGTGGATTTGATTTATTTTACGCTTTCGTTGGCGCGCTCTAGATCTTCAGGAAAGTCAACCTCAACTGCAAACAAATCAGAAATGTCGACCGGCACAAACGAGGCTCTGTCTTTTTCGATTGATATCTCAATCCCTCGTTCAAAGTAATCGTTATCAGCCACTTCCTCAAGTCTTTTTACGAGAGCACTCTTATCTTTCGCAGCGACAAAGTTGATACCCACTGCTTCACCAAGAGCGTTTACCACTCTTTTCGAGAGTTCTTTGATGTTTCCAGCGTTATCGACTGTGTATTTCACTTCTTCTTCAGCAACTTTCGAAGTATTTACACAGATAAATGATTGATCCTTCTCGATAAGTGGTTTGATTCTCTCAAGAACTTTGGCATCAAATACAACGTCACCGTTCATCCAAAGCACGCCACCATCACAACTTGCTTTGAGCGCCCGCCAGAGGCTCTTGCTGGTATTAGTCTGATCAAAAAGCTCGTTGTAAATAAAAACTGCGCGAGGGTGAGCTTCCATGATCATTTCCATCTTGAACCCTACGACAACACCAATTCGGGCCTGTTCTCCGAAAGCAAAAGTGATGTTGCTCATCTGTTGTTCCATGATGGTTCGACCATCTTTTAGAGGAGTGAGCGGCTTAGGCCATGGTTTTCCAAGGCGTGTGCCCATTCCTGCGGCAAGGATAATTACCTGTTGAACCATGTCACTCCCTTACTAACTTCGTCGCATCCGAGAGAGCGCAGATACAGATGTATCGTGCTCAGCGATGGTGCGCTCTAATTCCCGATAGAAAGCAGCGGTGCTCTCGCCCGCTGCAATTCCTCCAAAATAGTACCGGCAGACCTCTTGTCTCTTGTCGAACAACTCGTCGTGAGTAAGCACTTTTGTTAAAGCATCAGGTAAATCATTGATTGTTGTGTTATCAATTATGTATGCTGCCTTTGCTACCGGAGATTCCGCCTCTAATTCCAATCGGCTACTCCGTCGATCAGAGAGAAAAATAGCCCCTGATGGTTTGAGATAAAGGTAGTCAAGGGTCACGCTCGATATATCACTAATGAGTACATTCGTGTCTTTAAGAACACTCAAAACATCACCTGTTAAATGAATTTCGTGGGGTCCACGTGCGAGTTTTTTCATGATGTATGTATGTGCATCTGAAATAAACGAATCCTTAGAATCCATGATTCTTGGATGGGGTTTATAGATAACGCGGCATCCGATTTGAGCGAGTGCAGCATCAATAATTGCAGTGCCATAACAATCCATCGAGGTGTAATTATTGGCTTCATCTTCACCTTCCCACGTAGGAGCGTAGGTGATTGTCTTTAGCGCACTTTTCTCAAGTATTGGCGTGGTCTTTAGATCCAACTGAGGACGTCCAATGAGAATCAGTTTCTTTTCATCGAGCCAGGCCACGGCAGAGAGGTAACGATCCTTAGCGGCGGCACCCGCGACGAAGACTCGGTCATATGCCTTTGATTGGTTACTCACCATGGAGATTTTGTCGCTCTCACCATGATTCACATGGATATGCGCGGCTTGTTGATAGGCAAGTGTTTGGAAATTTTGATAAGAGTTATTTACATAGATCAGGGCTTTAAATTCGGATAACTCTAAAAGTTGCATGAGTGAGTCATATGTCCGTGCATGTACTACCAAAAGCGATGTGATTTTCTGTAGCTCTTCGGTGGTCGCAGCATGACGCGTGATAATCACCGGCCGTAAATGCGCTGGAGCATTCTCAAAGACTGGAATCCATTGCGCGATCTGATAGATCTTGGAGGGGGTGTCCGCAAAGAAAGCCGCCACTTGATGATTCTGTGCGCTATCTGTAGTGAATGGCAGTAATTCTGGTGGGAAGACCAGGCGCTGTAGCGTCTTGGTCTTTCGCTTTAGCACCCGATAGAGACGCGCAACTGGGTTGCGTTCCCTTCGTCGTTGCGCCATTTTTCACCATCTTTTCACTGCTCTGCAGGGGCTTGGCATTAGAGTACCCGTTATGGGGAAAGAACCGGGAGAAATGAGCGATAAATCCCTTAGGTTACGCGCTGCAGCGCGGGGAGATGATGGTTTTTTCTCTACGTTCGTCTTAAGGAAAATCTCTCGAACTTTCACAAATGTATTAGTAGAGACACCAATAAAACCAAATACTGTTACAGCGATATCGATACTCGTGGGATTATTGGCGGCATACATAGCCTCGACTGGACAATATTTGACCAGCGGAATTGTCTTTCTCTTTTCCTTGGTCCTTGATTGCGTGGATGGCGAGATTGCCAGATACAAGTCAGAATTTTCAGCACTAGGTGCCTGGCTTGATGCGCTCGCCGATCGTGTAAAGGAGTTTGCTTATGTGGGCGCGCTGGCATATAGCACCAACGAAGCGCAAACTTGGTGGTTGGCTCTAGCGTTGGTGATCCTTCAAACGGTTCGACACCTTAGTGATTATAACTTCGTAAAACTGCAGGATTCATATGAAGAGAAAAGAACTACGCCCACTGGAGAACGTTCAGGTCCTCGTTACTGGCTCAAAAGAGTTCTGAATTTGCCGATTGGTGAGCGATGGTTGCTCCTTGCCACTCTCCCACTTCTTACCTCAATAATTGATTCGTTCCAAATAATCATCATTGTAGGAATCTTCTCATTTGTTTACGTGGTTCTCGCTCGCGCGCGGAGAATTCTCACTTGGCCAGATAAATTGGTCTCAGCACCATTCTTACTTGTGCAACGAGATACCGTGATTCCGATTAGGATTTCTGGGTCAAAGATTGCTTGGACATTTCCCTCTGCGCTGCGTGGATGCGAACTAGTCGCGTTGCTCATCATTCCTTTGGAGATTTCTCCTGCGCTGCATTTTCTTTTGGTTGTTTCAATAGCGCTCTGGCATTACACAAATCTCTATGATTCCTTGCAGGGACGCCCGGTGAGATATGGTCGAGCTGGATTGCGAGTTGCAGGTCGAATTTCCCTTTGTCTTCTTGGATATACTCTGGGCCTCGATAGCGAGATTGTTACCGGCTTAATTATTTATCTTGGTCTGCTCATCATCATTCGTGGCGGGCATAATGTAGCCAAGGGGGCGGTATGAGCCAGAGGATTTCAATTGATGAGCTAAGAGCGGTAACGCAACCTGAATCCGTGCTTGGTCGAGCAAATTCAGAGCACTGGGTTGCAGATTTATATTTGCGTAAGATCTCACCATACCTCACGCGCGTTCTCCTGCGAATGAATCTCTCACCTAACGCTGTTACTTGGTTGATGATCCTCACTGGTCTCTCCGCAGCCCTTTCATTATTGATTCCAGGGCTACTTGGCGTCTTTCTGGCATTGGTCTTAGGTCAGTTGCAGATGCTCTGGGATTGTTGCGACGGAGAGATTGCACGATGGAAAAAGCAGTTTTCACCTGCAGGAATCTTCCTCGATAAGTTGGGTCACTATCTCACCGAAAGTGCTATTGCCATTGCGCTCGGGCTGCGCCTTGCAGGATGGCCAGAAAAATCACTTGACTCAAGTAATTACTCGTTGATCGGCGCGCTCTTTGCGCTCATCATCGTTCTCAATAAAGCGCTCAACGACGCAGTCCATATCTCGCGTTATTTTGCTGGCTTACCAAAATTAGAGGATCGGGAATCTGTTGGGAGATCGCGTAGTTCGCTCATCGGAATAATGAAAGGAATTTTCAAGTTTATACCGCTTCATCGCATGTTTCACTCGGTCGAAATGACTATATGGATTTTCGTACTTACCCTCCTTAGTTCTCTTATTGATGTGCGACTCCTAGATAACCTCTTTAATTGGATAATCCCACTAGTAATCTTTGTATTTATTGGTCACTTGGCAAGCATTCTCACCTCCAATAAGTTACGAGCAGGCGAATAAAAAGGTGAAAAGAAGAGTTGGTGCGGTACTTCTCACGATGGGTAAGCGCCCTACAGAATTGGCACGCGCCCTGCAATCATTGAAGAGTCAGGTGGGTGTCGAATTAGATCTAGTCATCGTGGGAAATAGTTGGAACCCTGCATCGGCGTACCCAAATGAAAAAACTCATTATCTACCCGAGAATCTTGGGATACCTGCAGGGAGAAATGCCGGCGTCTCAAAAGTATCAGGTGAATTTCTCTTCTTTCTCGATGATGATGCCTATTTAGATTCAACAGATGCGATTGCTGTCCTGATAACCAAGTTCGAGCAGCATCCAGATTGGGGAGTAATTCAACCGCGAGTAGTGCCGGATGGAGAAGGGATTGCGCCATCGCGTTGGATTCCACGACTTCGGATTGGCGATTCAATGGAGAGTTCACCAGCGACTACTCTGTGGGAAGGAGCAGTGATCATTCGCCGAACCCTCTTTGATGCAATTGGCGGATGGCCAGGCAACTTCTTTTACGCGCATGAAGGTATCGAGTTGGTTTGGCAGGTTTATAACCAAGGGTTTTTAGCGTGGTACGCGGCTGATGTAACTGTGAAACATCCAGTTATACAACCTACGCGGCACGCTGAGTTTTATCGCTTGAATGCTCGTAATCGGGTTTGGTTGGCCAAGCGCAATCTCCCATTTCCCATCTCAGGCATTTACATATTTGTTTGGTTTGCTATTTCAATGATCCGGATGCGGGATTTGAGTTCTCTCATCTCTTGGTTGCGAGGGTTGAGCAGCGGAATCGGTACAAGCGCGGGAAAGCAGAGGAAATTGAGCTGGAGAGCGCTAGTTGCCCTTGGGCGAGCAGGAAGATTTCCAATCATTTAGTCGATTCTGGCTTAATGAGCCTTTTTTGATTATTCTCTTCACATGTCGAAAAAAGCATCGAGAGTCGCACATTCTCTAGAGAATCTCCTTTTCCAAGCGCGCTGGATATTAGCGCCACTTTACGTGGGTTTGGTTTTCGCACTCATTGCTCTGATTTACCGGTTCATACTTGAATTTATTCATCTTGTTGAGAATCTTGGTCAAAAAGATCCACATGTTTTCACTCTGGATCTTCTTGCTCTCTTGGATTTGACGTTAATTGGCAATCTCATTCTTATAGTTATTCTTGCAGGCTATGAAAACTTCGTCTCACGCATTGATGCGGCTCACGAATCTGATGATCGACCTCATTGGATGGGTACTATCGACTTCTCTGGATTGAAAATAAAATTAATTGGTTCACTGGTGGCAATCTCTGTCATTGAACTTTTAAAGGATTTCATCGAACTTGCTGGAGATAAAGAGGTTGGCGAGGGCACTATTTGGCGCGTCATCATTCACCTCACCTTTGTTGCCTCCGGAGTCTTGTTCGCGCTAATGGATTGGATCGCTGATAAGCGTGAAGTTCACGGCCCAAGTGCCTCCAAGAAGTAATCAAGCTTCTTAAACGTGCGTCTAGATCTCCTTGCTGCTCTAAGTGGCATTCTTATAGCAGCCCAGTCGCGGGTGAATGGTGGACTCTCGGCAGCGCTAGGAAATAGCACCGAGGCAGCGGTTTACTCGTTTGGTTCTGGATTTGTACTCCTTAACATAATCGCTCTAGCCAACCCCAAGGTAAGGCACGGCATTCGACGAATCGTTGCTGGGGTAAAAAGTGGTGAACTTCCCCTGTGGCGGCTCTCTGCAGGAATCATGGGAGGAATCTTCGTTGCTATCCAGACCTTCACAGTTCCAATCATTGGCGTTGCGCTGCTTTCAGTGGTCATGATTGCCGGTCAAACGTTGGCATCGTTAATGGTAGATCGAATAGGTATCACTGGCGGTGGAAAGCAACCAATAACAATCCGCAGAGTTTTAGCTGCCGCAATCACAATTATTGCTGTACTCGTCGCTGTATGGGAGGAAATCCAACTCGCCAATATCTCACCAGTTCCTATCATCGTCGTCTTTGTTGGTGGATTTATGATTGGTGTCCAGCGCGCGCTCAATGGGCAGATTAATGATGTGTCTGGGCAAAGTTTTTCAACAACATGGCTCAATTTCTTTATGGGCACATCAACACTTGTCATCCTGTTGATTGTCAATACGGCACGAGGCGAAGCGATAGTCGGTCTACCAACATCACCATGGTGGATCTACTGGGGTGGAACTATTGGAGTCCTCTATATAGCCTCATCGTCAGTGATAGTGGCAAAGATTGGCGTGCTTTCTTTCACGCTATTTGCTACCGGAGGACAGCTGATTGGTTCTTTGATTTTTGATCTGATTGCACCACCGGAGGATGTGAAAATCGGTATCAATCTCGTCCTTGGAATTTTGATTACTTATGTTGGAGTTCTTGTTGGTGGATTACACAAACAAGGATCAATACGAACGAGATCTACGCCAAATGATTGAAAGTATCGATCCGCCAATAAAGAATGCGGCAATTGCGTAGGAGAATGTTTTCACTATAGGAATACTTGCGGAGAAGTAACCTGCAATTGTTATGCCCACTCCCCAAGCGAGCGCTCCGACGGCATTTGCTGAGAGGAATTTGTAGTACGGCATTTTGGAAATTCCAGCGATGGGCGGAATAAAGGTGCGAAACCACGGAAAGAATCGTGCAGCACATACTGCCCACCAGCCATGTTTTTGGTAGAACACCTCAGAGCGAGCAACCATCCTCCCCACTCGGGGTTTCTTTGATTTTTCTAGATAGGGACGACCAAGTTTTCGACCTGTTACATACCCAACCTGATCTCCAATGAATGCGGCAAGAAAGATTCCCGCAACCAGAACCACAATATTCATATCATTACGAGCCGCGGCAACAAGGCCAGCGCTAAAGAGTATTGAATCTCCAGGAAGCCAGAACGCGACGAGAATTCCAGTTTCAAGAAAGACGATTCCCCAGACCAACATGTAAAGCAGAAATGGGGCTATTGGGGAGAATCTCTCATCGAAACTTGCCGCAAATTCAAGAGAGGTCATGGTGCAAGCGCCGCGAGAGCAGGAAGTGGAGGTCGCGAGAGAATTCCGCTGGCTCCCTTAAGGCTCCACTGGCCGGCATCGTAGGGAATAACGAGCGCATCGCCATGCCCGACTGCGATTGCACCACTTTTTTCGGTGGTCAGCACACCATCACCTTCGAGCAGGAGCAAGATGCCAAATCCTGCATCGATTGATGCGCCATCGCCTGGAATCACTTCGGCACGGAAATACCCATCAGCTTTACTGGTGAATAACGAACGAATCTCACCACCTGTGAAGTGGGAGCATTTTACTAAAGTGGATATCTCATCAGAACTGAGTTGATCGTAATTGAGTGAATCAAGGACTACATCGAAACCAAGTCCGAGATGTCCATCTTTCAATCCATCAACAGCGAATCCCTCCCACTCCAAGAGTGCAGAGAGGTCGGTTGGCTCCTGTAATTCAAGTACAAAAATCCCAGCATCAATCGCGTGGGCAGTTCCGGCCGGCACCAAGATCGCATCTCCTGGTTTCACCGAGACCATATTTAAGGAAGCCAAAAGGGCAGCAGAATCTTTTGCCTGCACCATCGAAAAAATCGCATCCTTCTTCATCTGTTTCGCAAAACCAAGACCCACTTTGGCATTCTCGGGTGCATCCAAAATTATCCATGCTTCAGTCTTTCCATGATCAAGCGCAAGGTGCTTTTTGGCGAATGCTTTATTGGGATGGAAGTGGACGGGAAGACGTTGATCTGGGTCCAGTAACTTCACGAGGATCTCAGTGCTCGTTCCGAATGCATCGACATGTGCTTTGCCAAGCCATCGTTCTGGTTCACGTGCGACTGCTTCACGGAGATACTCACCGTCAGGCAGGAGCGATAGACCCATCTCCCGCTCACCAAATCGAGTCGTCGTTGCGCCTATCCATTCTTCAGGTCGCATTGGTCCACCAGGTCCATTGCGAAGCACTCCAATTCGGTCTCCACCACGATAGAAATGATCGAATTGGTTAGAGGGCAGGATTACTGGGGTGAGTGACATAGCGGTGAGTTTACCTACAGGTGGCTTTGATGGCGGCGGCAACCGCTGGGGTTACTGCAGGATCAAAGACGCTTGGAATAATGAAGCTCTCATTTAATTGCTCTGGCTTCACACAATTGGCAATCGCATTCGCAGCAGCTACTAAGGCATGCTCGGTGATTTTTGTCGCACCGATATCGAGAAGGCCTCGGAAGACTCCCGGAAAGGCAAGAACGTTATTAATCTGATTCGGTTGATCACTTCGACCAGTGGCAACAACTTTCGCATGACGGCGAGCGATCTCTGGGTCGACCTCAGGATCTGGGTTGGCTAATGCGAAGACAATCGCATCTTTTGCCATGCTTTGTAAATCACTTTCATTGATGACATTCGGCACGCTGACTCCGATAAATACATCAGCTCCTGCCAGAGCCTGGCTGAGCGAACCAGTGAAGTTCTCAGTATTGCTGATCTCAATAAACCAGGTGCGCATCTCATCGCTCTTAGGTGAACCTTTATGAATCACACCATTGATATCAAAACCAATCATATGTCGCGCTCCAGCATGGTAGAGCAACTGCGCTACAGCGGTACCCGCAGCACCTACTCCATTAAGAACGATTTTTACTTCAGATATATCTTTCTTTACCAACTTAAGTGCATTCTTGAGCGCGGCAGTCACAACGATTGCAGTTCCATGTTGATCATCATGAAAGACTGGGATATCTAGAACTTCACGAAGTCTTCGCTCTATCTCAAAACAACGAGGAGCGGAGATATCTTCTAGATTAATGCCGCCATAAACCGGAGCGATGATTTGCACTGTGCGAACAATTTCATCAACATCTTGGGTGTCTAAACAAACTGGCCACGCATCGATATTTGCAAATCTCTTGAAGAGCGCTGCCTTACCTTCCATGACCGGCATCGCTGCGGCAGGGCCTATATTTCCAAGACCAAGAACCGCGGAGCCATCGGTAACGACAGCGACAGTATTTCTTTTTATAGTCAACCGACGAGCATCACTTGGATCAGCAGCAATCGCTTGGCAGACTCGGGCAACCCCTGGAGTGTAAGCACGGGAGAGATCATCACGAGTTTTAATCTGAACTTTGCTATGGACTTCGATTTTTCCACCAAGATGGATCAGAAAGGTTCTGTCACTTACCTTTCGCACCTTCAAGTCAGGTACTTCAGAGATTGCTTTTGCGACTTGATCAGCATGGTCTGCATCAATGGTGTCACAGGTGATATCGATTACAACCCGGTCAAAGGATGAATCTACGATGTCTAGTGCGGTCAGCGAAGCCCCTTGAGAATTAAGGACTGCTGTTAGCGCTGACACAGGTTGGTTGGCTGAAGGACCTTCAACGCGAATAGTGATTCCATAGCCGGGGCTCGTAGAAACCATAAAAATCTCCTAATGTTGGATATTCAGAGTACGACTACGAGGGGGATTTATGAATTCGCAGGCCAGTGATAAGCCTCACGGGCTCGATGGGGCACAGGTTGCAGCCCTTGATAAGGCCCATGTGTTCCACTCCTGGTCGGCGCAGGCAGCCATCTCTCCCCTGCCAGTTGCTGGCGGGAAAGGCTCTTATTTTTGGGATTTCGATGGGAAGAAGTATTTAGATTTTTCAAGTCAGCTCGTGTTCACCAACGTTGGTCATCAACATCCTCGCATCATCGAGGCAATCAAAAAACAAGCGGATATCTTGGCGACGACTGCACCGCAACATGCTAATGACATTCGCAGTATCGCTGCACAAAAAATATCTTCACATGCCGAGAGTTTCCATAACAAAGTGTTTTTCACCAATGGCGGAGCAGATGCTGTAGAGAATGCGATACGTATGGCGCGTATTCACACTAATCGCCACAAAATTCTTTCGCATTATCGTTCTTATCACGGTAACACTGCTGCAGCAATCGCTGCTACGGGAGATCCAAGACGCTGGCCAAATGAATTCGCATATGGACATATTCATTTCTTTGGTCCATACCTCTATCGCTCTGCATTTTGGGCCACAACTGAAGAGGAAGAGTGCAAACGCGCACTGGAGCATCTTGAGAATCTGATTATTCTTGAGGGTCCAAGAACAATTGCTGCAATCATTATCGAATCAATTGTCGGCACTAATGGAATTCTTGTACCACCTAAAGGCTATCTTGAGGGTGTACGCGCACTTTGTGATAAATATGGAATTATCTGGATTGCAGATGAAGTGATGGCGGGTTTTGCTCGCGCAGGTAAATGGTTTGCATACCAACACTCAAGCGCTAAACCAGATTTGATTGTCTTTGCTAAAGGCGTTAACTCTGGGTATGTTCCGCTTGGTGGCGTAGTCATAAGCGATGAGATTGCAAAGACTTTCGATGACCGAGTATTCCCAGGTGGACTTACCTACATGGGCCACCCACTTGCCTGCGCTGCTGCAGTCGCTGCAATCGACCTCATGGAAGAAGAGGGAATCATCGAGTATGCCGCTGAAATTGGCGAGAAGATAATTGGTCCCGCGCTCCATGATTTAGCAGCAAAACATAAGGTTATTGGCGATATTCGCGGCAAGGGAGTCTTCTGGGGCGTTGACCTGGTAACCGATCGCGCTTCCCGTGAGCCGCTTGCTCCGTATGGAGCATCAAGTCCGGCGATGAATGAATTTGCTGCTGCGTGTAAGAAAGATGGGCTCTGGCCATTCGTTCATTTCAACAGAACTCATGTTGTGCCACCGTGCACGATTAGCGAACAAGAGTTGAAAGAAGGTTTTGCGATAATGGATAAGGCGTTGAGTGCAATTGGAAAGTTTTACACCGGCGCCTAGCCACGGATGAGTGTGGTTAAGTGCTTATCAAAGATTGCACTTACCTCACGTGAACCTGCTGTACCAACAGCCTGAATCGGCTTACCAAAGCTCTCTGCCTGTTGGAATGCGATTCGATCTGGGATCGCAGGTTTCATAATCTGCTTACCGAAGATTCGACCCATCTCACGAATTCGATAATCATGCTCTTCAGCAACGCTCTTGACACGGTTAGGCAAAATGCCAGCAAGCTTCAATTTCTTGTTATGTGAATTACGGATCTCTTCGATTTCTTCAGCAGCTCGCTCAGCACCTTGAAGTCCGAAGAAAGTTGGAGTAGCAACAACAACAGCGAGGTCGCTAGCAGCGAGTGCTTCACGTGTGAGGGTGCCAAGAGATGGTGGGCAATCAATAAGAACCAAGTCGTAACCTTCGAGTTTTTCCAAGGCGCGAGCAAGACGAGGTTTGAAAGCAGCAGCAGATTTAAATGCATCATGCTGAATCAGGTTTGGGCTGGAAGCGATGACATCAACCTCGCCCGGAGCTATCTCCCAGGCGCATTCAGTAAGACTGTTATGGAGCGTGTTAATGGTGGGATTTGCGAGCACCTCAGCTGCAGTAGATGCTGGATTCTTTGCAGCAAGAATCGATGTCGCATTACCTTGTGGATCAAGGTCAATGACTAGCGTTGCTAATCCACGAACGGTTGCCGCTCCAGCAAAACCAAGAAGTACAGAGGTCTTTCCGACGCCACCTTTAAGGCTCAAAATGCTGACTACTCGCATGGCGTCATCCTAACTACTTTTTAAACAGTCCCATAGAGTCGATCGCCGGCATCGCCTAAGCCCGGGACGATATAACCATGCTCGTTCAATCTCTCATCGAGCGCGCCCATCACTACAGTCACCGGCGCACCAGTGAGTGATTTTTCTAGGGCTGCGACTCCCTCGGGTGCAGCGAGGATGCAGATGATAGTGATATCAGTAGCCCCGCGCTCTAGAAGGTAGTGAGTGGCAGCAATCAATGTGCCACCAGTAGCGAGCATTGGGTCGAGGATGTAGCACTGCCGGCCAGAGAGATCCTCGGGTAAGCGATTGGCATAAGTAGATGCCTGCAAGGTTTTCTCATCGCGGACCATTCCTAGGAATCCAACTTCTGCAGAGGGAATCAACCGCGTCATTCCTTCGAGCATGCCAAGGCCAGCGCGCAAAATCGGAACCACTAGTGGACGTGGTTTTGAGAGATGGACTCCGGTCGTTGGCGCTACGGGAGTTTCGATGGAGATCTTTTCAGTACGAATTTCGCGAGTGGCTTCATAAGCCAAGAGCATCACAAGTTCTTCTGTGAGATGGCGGAAAGTTGGTGAATCAGTTCTTTTATCGCGAAGAAGTGTTAATTTGTGGGTGATGAGAGGATGATTAGCCACGTGAGTCTTCATAACCAAGAGCCTATCGCAGCAGCTATGGAGAAAGCGCTCGCCGCTGCAGAGAGCGCTTGGCATGACCATGGCGATGTACCAGTTGGCGCAGTGGTTCTCGACCCTAATGGTTCCTTTATTGCCACAGGAGTGAACGAGCGTGAGCTAAGGCATGACCCGACTGCGCACGCAGAAGTGGTTGCGATTCGTAAAGCTGCAGAGAAATTAGATAACTGGCGTCTTGATGGGTGCACGCTAGTTGTCACGCTTGAGCCATGTGCGATGTGTGCCGGTGCAATTATGCAATCACGATTTTCGAGATTGGTATTCGGAGCATGGGATGAGAAAGCCGGTGCAGTAGGTTCGGTAGTTGATCTCATCAGAGACCCACGCGCTCTCACTAAAGTCGAAGTTATATCTGGGGTATTGGCAGAACGTTCAAGCGCGCTGTTAAAGGAGTTCTTTGCCCAGTCTCGATAAGAGATTTGAATAAGGTATCTTTAGTGACGGTGGCGTGTCTGAGCGGCCTAAAGAGCACGCCTCGAAAGCGTGTGTGGGGGAAACTCCACCGTGGGTTCAAATCCCACCGCCACCGCCAGATTTACAGTTGATTTAAATAATAATTTCGTACGATGGATTAAGAATCGTCAACTTTCCATCGAGTTCGCCGACCATGCCTTCAGCGCGAAGGGTAGAGCCAACCTCAAGACCAGCAATCTCTCGTCGACCAATGAACTGCAATCGAACGCCACCTGTCTCATCCCAGATTTCAATTTCCACTAGCGGTGATGATTTCTTTGGCGCTACACGAATACCAGTCACTCGCCCGACTACTTCAGCACGCTTACGCCACTGAATCTCACCAATCTTCATCGAACTTTTCGCATGATGGCCCACTGGTTCATAAACCGGCGATTCGAAATCGGGTTTTGCCGGAGCGCTGGTCGTTATCACCAAAACTTTTTCCTCGGTATTTGGCACTAACTTCACCTTGCTGTCAAGAATCTTTTCTACATCGAAAGGCACGATTGTTGCAACGACACGATCTAGCTGCGCGATTGCACTGGCAATACTTTCAGCTGTTTGGTCATGAAGTAAACGGCCTAGGAAACGTGAATAAGAACGGCGCGGTAGTAGGAGCGTCAGTTCAACATCAGGCGCTTCAGTTTCGCGGAGTGAATATTCAATTGCCGCATTGGCAAGGCGACGATCTGGGCAATCAATCAATTCGAGAGTGATGCCGTCGAAGGCGCTGTATTTATCCCACGCCTCACGAATCTCCTCTGCTTTTCGATCATCAATAACAAAGTGAACAGCGCTAAGTTTCCGAGGTTTTAAACTTCGTGCATAGCGAATGGCACCAATTGTTGCTAAATCAACGTTATCGATAAGAACCGCAACATCATGTCGGGTGATATTTGCACTCTTCCCATTTTGGGGAGATATATCTAGCACGTTCTCTTCGGCTCGATAGCGCTTATTCAACCGGACTAATCCAAGAACCATAAATGGAGCGACGACTACAACCACCCATGCGCCTGCAGTGAATTTTACAATCGCAAAAATGATGACGACAATCAGTGAGATTGAGCCTGAAAGAAGGTGAATGCCAAAACGCAACCGCCACTTATCACCGCGATGGGTATGAGTATGTTTTGCCATTCCTAAACCGGTTAATGCGAATGCGGTGAAGACGCCAATTGCGTAATAAGCAACGAGATGTTCAACTGATGATTGCGTGACTACTACCAAGATTGACGCTAAGAGCACCAGGACCAAAATTCCATTGGAGAAATTGAGGCGATGGCCACGCTTTGCTAACCAACGCGGCAAAAAGCCGTCGGATGCAACAAAATTAACCAGGATTGGGAATGCAGAGAAAGTGGTGTTTGCCCCAGCGAAGAGAATAAGCATTGTGGCGGCCTGGACCACGATGAAGAAGATGTTCCCAATAGCGCCGTCACCAAGAATTGCTTTCGCTATTTGTGAAATAACAGTTGGAGTGCCGCTCTCGTACGGCAGTGCATAGATCTTATGAGCAAACCACGAGACACCAAGAACAAGTGAACCAAGAATGCAACTCATCATTATCAAAGTCCTGCGCGCATTGACATGCTCTGGCGTTTTGAAGAGCATCACGCCATCGGATATTGCCTCAAGGCCAGTGAGCGATGAACCGCCGTTAGCAAATGCACGAAGGAGTGTGACCACTGCAGCGAGCGTTAGCAAACCTTGCTCAGAGCCGAGGGGAACTGCCCCTTCGACATTGGTGCTTAATTGTGGGAGCGTTCCAGTGAGATCGCGATATATGCCGACTGTGAAGACAACTGCCATTGAACCCACGAATAGATAAGTAGGAAGTGCAAAGGCTTTTCCCGCTTCTTTAACGCCTCGGAGATTTCCATAGGTAAGTAACACAATCACAACCAGAGTCATGTGCACCTTCCACGGCGCAAGCTCTGGGAAAGTTGAGACGATTGCGGCAACTCCAGCTGCAGATTGAATCGCCAATGTAACGACATAATCCAAGATCAAAGCGACTGCTGCAATTTGCGCTACAACCGGACCAAAATTTCGACGCGATACGAAGTACGCACCACCAGTTTTTGAATAGACCGAGATGACGTTGTGATACGAGAGCGTGACAATTAAGAGAATGACTAGAACTACGGCTGTCATTGGCATTAACATCGTGAACGCTGCAAGCCCGAAGGCAGGTAATAACGCAATCAGGATTTGCTCGCTGCCATAAGCGGATGAAGAGATGCAGTCGGACGAGAGGATTCCTAGCCCATACCTTTTGGAGAGCCTCTGATGACTTAATGAGTGGCGGTTAAGCGGTGCACCGAGGAGCTTTCGTTTGATGGTGTAGAGCAGTGGGTCTTTCGGGTGGACATGTTCTGCCATCACCGAAGGTTTAGGAGCGTCATCTCGCCATGCAGTTGCCACGACTACCGCTCTCTCTTTAGCTCAATCACCACACTGGTACCTATATATAGTAGAGAACCTTCCGCGGAGGATAAGAGATTTGAACTCTTGAAGGGTTTCCCCTTACACGCTTTCCAAGCGTGCGCACTCGGCCGCTATGCGAATCCTCCATGCAGATTTTTAGGGCTGCAGGGTCAA
>SXGQ01825851.1_pt1 | contig 16383 bp, 9 predicted proteins | sample 3178371 | NCBI WGS metagenome assembly SXGQ01 (sample SAMN11356859, study PRJNA531348) | freshwater metagenome | isolation source: freshwater sample F1-20 | place: China: Fuxian Lake, Yuxi | collected 2017-12-25
GCTGAGCGGATTTTCCAACCGCACCGCAGAAAATGCAGAGCAACGCGGCACCAAGCACACCCTCGGAAATGCCCGCAGGGATGGCCATCGTGTCGAAGCTCAGGGTGCCTGTGATCCCCCACAGCATGAGGATCCCGATCATGAACCCGAAGTCGCCGATGCGGTTGGTGAGAAATGCCTTCTTCGCGGCGTCCGCGGCCGAGTCTTTCTGATACCAATGGCCGATCAGCAGATAGGAGCTGAGGCCGACCAGTTCCCAGAACATGAAGGTCATGATGAAATTCGACGCGAGCACAATGCCCGTCATCGAAAACATGAACAACGAAAGTCCGGTGAAGAAGCGGGCCTTGGCCTCATCGTCCTTCATGTAGGCAAGCGAGAAGACATGCACCAACAGGCCAACACCGGTGACAACGATCATCATGCCGGTGGAGAGTTGATCGAGCTGGATGCCGATGTTCAGCTCCAACCCTTCGAGTTTCACCCAAGTGTAAACCTCGACGATGCTGTCCTTACCGAGCAGCGTCAGCGCGATGACGAAAGTGATCGCCGCCGAAGCGGTCGAGACCAACGGCACCACCGCACTCTTGCGGAGCACCAGATGGTTCACCGCCGCAACGAAAAGCGGTAGAAACAGAAGAATCCAGGCGGGGTTCATGAGGGATTGGAAAGGCTTGGGATGAAATGTTGGACCACTGATTTCACTGGTTTGCGGATTGGCTCAGTCCGTTTTCACCCTTTCAGACTGGTGAGTTCATCGGTGTGGATGGTTTGGCGCGAGCGGTAGAGGGCGACGATGATCGCAAGGCCAACCGCAACTTCGGCCGCGGCGACGGTGATGACGAAAAACACCAGCATCTGGCCATTGTAATCCGGCAGTCCGTTGACCGTATTGAATCTCGAAAAGGCCACGAGACTGAGGTTCGCCGCGCTGAGCATCAGCTCGAGGCACATGAAGACGATGATGATGTTGCGGCGCAACACCACCCCGGCCAAGCCGATGGCAAACAGCAGGCCGGAAACCAGGAGGTAGTCGTTGAGTGAGGCCATGAAAGGAGTGTGCTAGTTTTCAGGTTTCAGGTTCTAGGCCAATCAATCGACTTGCCGCTTGGAGAGCACGACGACGCCAACGGTGGCGACAAGAAGCAGAACTCCGAGAACTTGAAGCGGAAGGTTGTATTCGGTGAAAAGCGTGTGACCGATCAGGTGGACATCGGGCAGGCGGCCCTCATTGAGGGACTCGGCGATTTTCCCTTTCTCGGGAAACCCGGCGGCCGCAGCAGCCATCGATGCCTTGTCGAGCACCGGCGCTGCCTGATTTGGCAACGGCTTGGAAAGTACCCCAACCAATTGCACGACAAACGCCAGCACCAAGGCGATGCCACCCGCCACGGGCGCGATGCTGTTGGCTCGCTTTGCCTCATCTTTCAGGTCGAGCAACATGATGATGAAGAGGAACAGCACCATCACCGCACCGGTATAAACCAGGATCTGGATTACCCCGACAAAGAAGGCGCTGAGACCGATGAACAGACCGGCAAGACCGACAAAGCAGGTCACTACCGAAAGCGCGCTGGATACCGGATTGCGAAACGCAACCACCGCCACCCCGCCGATCAACATGACGGTCGCGAAAAGCCAGAAAAGATAAGAGGGCATTCGAAATTTGAGATTAGAGATTTGGGGAAGATTGCGGAGAATCCTTGGCTGCGACCTTGGCCGCACTGGATCGCTTCAACCAAGACATGTAGCCATTGAGGATGCGGAGTGATTTATTGAAGTGCTCCCGACCTAACTGGTAAAGATCATCGCTGATTAAGTCATCATCATGACAAGTGATGAGTTGATCCAAAACCTCATTGAGTGATCCACGCGCCTGGGAACAGAACCGATAGTTGTCCAGGAAATGAAATCGACCATGGCCTTCGGCGATATTGTGAGTGACCGAGCGGGACGCCCGCTTGATTTGATCTAAGAGATCGAATTCCTTCAGGTTTTTCAAAATAGGAACGATCTGTCGGAAAACGAAGATACGAAGCTCGCGTCCTGATTTCCAAGCATCGAGTTCTTTAAATGTCTTCGTCGGTTCTTCTTCCATCCCAATTATCTAATTTCAAATCCCGAATGTCCCTTACTTCAGTTCATTCCACTTATTGACGAGACCGGTGCGGACGCCGCCGATTTCGTAGAGCTTTTTCTTGTCGTGAACCATGTCCTTGCGGGTAAGGCCGGTGATCGCGTAATCCTTTCGGAGATAAATCGCCTGCTCCGGGCAAACTTCCTCACACATGCCGCAATAAATGCAGCGGATCATGTCGATCTCGAATTCGAGAGGACGTTTCTCGACCTTTGCCCAAGGATCATCGGAAGGAATCTCACCCGGAGTGATCTTGATGGCCTTGGGCGGGCAGATGAATTCGCAAAGCTGGCAGGAAACGCAACGCTCGCGACCTTGTTCATCGGTTACGAGCGCCGGCGCGCCACGATAATGCTCGGGAAGGTGTTCGTCCCACTTCTGCTCGGGATATTGCATCGTCACCCCAAGACCGGAGGATTCGAGGTCTTTAGCTCCAACCGATTTCCCGCGAAGCGAACGAAAGGCGTGACGCATGGTCAGGAAGAAGCCCTTGATGAGGGCTCCGAAATAGATCTTCTCACCGAGATCGAGTTTCGGGCGCTTGAGTTTGACGACGGCCATTGGTGGTGGTGGTGGAAGGTTGGTGAATCGGAATCAGGCGCGGACGAGTTTCGGCTTTTCTTCCGAAACCTTGGCAACCCAAACCACAGCGGCCGTAACTGCAATCAGCAGTACAGCTCCCACGGCGAGGATGGTTTTGGTAAGATCCGGAGCGGCGATGATCAGCGCGGCAAGGAAAACATTGATCAGGGCGGCTTCGAAAAACACCACCCACCCGAGCTTCATCAACTGATCATAACGGAACCGCGGGACGGTCCAACGGACGAGGATGAAGAACAAAATGAAAGCGATCAGTTTGGTTAGGAACACACCGAGATGAATCAATCCCGCGATGCCAAACCCGGCGAAGTTCCAGTCGGCGATTTTCGCATCCAGCGTGAAGCCCATCGACCAGCCACCGAGGAAAAGCGTCACAATGAGCGCGGAGCCAATCACCATGGCGGCGTATTCGCCCATGAAGAACATCGCGAATTTCATCGAGGAATACTCGGTGTGATATCCGCCCACGAGTTCGGTTTCACACTCAGGAAGGTCGAAGGGCATGCGGTTGGTTTCCGCGAAAATGGAAATGGTGAAGATGAAGAATGAAATCACCGCAGGAATCCAGAACAACGCGGTCTGAAGATCCGGGAGGCAAAGGCTGCCATCTTTCCATAACGGAAGCAGCAGCCAGCCGTTTTCTGCTTGGTGTTGGACGATCTTACCGAGATTGAGCTCGCCAAAATAGAGCAGGACCGGGATGATGGATAGGCCTAACGAAATCTCATATGAAATCATCTGAGCGGTCGAACGAACGCCCCCAATGAACGGGAATTTCGAATTGGAGGCCCATCCGGCGAGGGTGATGCCGTAAACGCTCAAGGACGCGACCGAGAAAACAAACAGCGGCCCGATATCGATGTCTGCGATCACAAGCGGGATTTTCGTCCCATCTGGAAGCGTGAGCGGCGATCCGAAAGGCACCACACAAACCGTGATCAGCGCAGGCACCACCGTAAGCGCGGGTGCCAGCCAATAGAAAGCCTCGCGAACATGGCTCGGAGTGAAGTCCTCCTTCAGAAACAGCTTGATGCCGTCAGCGATCGGCTGAATCAGACCGAAGAGATGGAAGTCCTTTTTCGCGCCGAACAAGGTGAGCGGAATACCGACACGGTTGGGCCCGACGCGGTCCTGGATCACAGCGGAAAACCGACGCTCGAAGTAAACGGCGACCGGCACCAAGGACAGGACCACCACGAAGGTGAGAATCACAATCTTGGTGAGGATGATGAAAATGGGGACGATGTCTGGCATCAGATGAGGAAAAAGGGGTTATCCGTTGATTTTTCCGGCAGCTTTGGCCGCCCGCTCATTGGCGAGGAGCGGGATCTGATAGCCGGTTTCAATGACCTGATGGCCCTGATGGCCGATTTTTGAAAGCGTTAGCCCGTCGAATGCCGGAACTGCAGATGCCATGGCACGGAATGCATCTTCGATCAGATTGAGGTCGCCGGGATTTCCGCCAAGCGCATGGATCAGGTCACGCAGAATTTCCCAATCGTCCTTCGCGGAAGCGGGAGGCTCCACTGCACGGTTGAGCCGCTGAAGGCGGCCGGTTAGATTCACCATCGAACCCCGCTTTTCCGCAAATGCCGCACCCGGCAAAACCAAGTCGGCCGCACTCGCGGTCGGATTCGCCAAAAGATGCGTCTGCATCAGGAAATCCAGCGACTCGAGGTCTTCGGCGGTGAAATCCGCATCGGTCATCACATCCTCCCCAAGCACGATCAATGCCTTGATCCCACCCCGGCGGATGCCTTCGCGGATTGCCGACAAATCGGATGCGGGATCCTCTACCCCGAGCACCAGTTTCGCACCGGTCGTGTTCGGATTGCGATCAGCCGCAACCAACAACCCATCCGGTTCTCCGGTACGCGGAACAATCGAAAGCAACGACTCCCCCAAAACGACCGAAAGCTCGCGGACCAGGAAAAGCTCCTCGTTGGTCATCCGGCCGGACGCGATGATCGCCGTTTCACTGGCCGCGAAACCTTTCAACCTGGCGGCGGCAGACTCAATCGCCTCGGCCCAACTCACAGCTTGATGTGTCCCGCCGCTTTTCGCCAATGGCTCAGTAAGCCGGTTCTCGCCATCAATGTAATGGAAATTCAACCGATGCGAATCCGGCATCCAGTCGGAGTTCACCTCGTTGTTCCGTCGGGGCGTGATCCGGTGGATCGTATTGCCCCGGGTCCAGACGGTGATGTTCGTGCCAGTCCCACAATTGACATCGATCGTCGGCGTTTCCTTGAGAAACCAAACCCGCATCTGAAACCGGAAATCGTTCGAGGTAAGCGCGCCAACCGGACAAAGATCCGCCGTATTGAGCGAATAGTTGGAATCCAATAACCGCCCAGGATGCACCGTCAAAGTCGTGTGCGTCCCCCGTTGGGTAAACCCGAGCACCGGATCACCAGCCACTTCATCCATGAAGCGAATGCACCGACTGCACATGATGCAACGCTCGTCGTCCAACCGGATGCGCGGGCCGATTTCGACATTCTTCGGCTTCTTCACCTTCATGTCCACAAAGCGCGAAACCCCACGACCGTATCCCACCGACTGCTCCTGCAACCGGCACTCGCCCGCTTGATCGCAAATCGGACAATCCAGCGGGTGGTTGATCAAAAGAAACTCCATCACGCCCTCGCGGCACTTCTCCACCAGTTCACCCTGGGTCCGGATCCCCATGTTTTCAGAAATCGTGTTCGCACACGCAATCACCGGCCGCGGCATCCAACCGATCGGCTCATATCCCTGATCATCCCGCGTTGGCTCTTGCCCCGGTGCCGGCCTCGGCGGCATCCCCATCTGCACAAGGCACATCCGGCAGTTCCCGGGAACCGATAGCTTCGGGTGGTAACAATAATGCGGCACCTCCACTTTCACCTGACGGCACGCCTCGATGATGCGCGTCCCTTTGGGAAACTGATGCCAACTACCGTCAATCTGGACATTGACCATGCCTTTCTCGGCGGCCAAATCCTTGGGCAGCTTGATTTCCACGGTGGCCGAAGGTGTATCGCTCATGGCTCTGTTCTAACGCCGGTTTCCATAACAGGACTCACCCGTCGTCCCGGTCGCGCGGGAATATGTCGACGCCCGCCCAACCCGGCAAGCGTGCTTTGTGAAAAATTTCACAAGCTTCCAAATTCACTCCTCCTCTCAATCCGAATACCTCCAAAATTTTACAGCACTCCCCAAAACCGTTCAAAAATATTAAAAATTTATTGAAATAGTTTATATTTTTTAAATCTCAATCCCCCGCGATCTTCAGCCCCCCTGAAGTCTTACCCCCAATTCATCCCCCTCCCCCATGAGAACCTCCCTGACGTTCTATGCTGCACTCGCGGCATCTGCAATCTCCAGAATCGCGACATCAATCGCATCCGGAATCACCTCGGGCATCCGGCCATCCGCGGGATCTGTTGTCGCGAAATCACTCGCTTTTACCTCAGCGCTGGCTCTTCACGCCAACGGGCAAAACCCGATTCCCGTCCAGTTCTTCTACCTCCCACTACCAGAAGGCCAACTCCTCCAGGCCATGCAAAGCATTGAAGGTGGCACCACTTGGATCGATGGCACCCTCAAACCCGCAAACCCCATCCATTACTACGTCTCCATCTCCAGCGTTTCCGATGGGACCATCATCTACTATGACCAGATGGAGGACGGATACGAATCCACCGTCAACAACCCGACCAGCATCTTCGACTCGCTTACCAATCCTTCCGGAACCCAGATCTGGGGCGATGGAAATCCGGAAAACGGTTCTCCTCCCGGCATCCCATCCGACCTTATCAACGCGGGCTCGGTCATCATCCTCAATAACCCGGTCGACTCCACCACTCCGCCCAGCGTAACCAACCCGCTGTTCCAGGCTGGCGATAAAATCGCCGCCACCAAAGCCATTGCCATGACCTTCGCGGGCTGGGCCAGCAACTCCGCCACCCTCCTCGCAGGAGCCAACGAAATCTTCGACACCGTCAGTTGGGGAACCAACTACCGGGTCCCCGTCGGGGAAAACATCCCGGACAGCATCGACTTCCAGATGTTCCAATACACCGGAGCTGCAATCATGGCTGGCGAAGCTGGCGCTTCCGTCCAAATCGACGCCAACGCCGACGGAACCTTTGAATCCACCGTCACCCTCACCGAAGGACAATCACACCTCATCAACGGCGGACTCAATTTCGGCGCACAATTCCAAGCCAGCAACCCCGTCCAGGTCGACCTCATCACCGGCGACCGCCAGGACGGCTATGAAAGCCGCTTCCTTCGCCTCCTCCCCACCAGCCTCTGGGCCACCAGTTACTACTCCCCCGTCTCCACACCCGCCGCCGCCCAAGGCAACACCGGATGCACCACCTCCGTCTGGCTATACAACCCCGGCACTTCATCCATCAACGTCACCTATCAGCGGAGAGGAAACACCAACCTCATCTCCAATGTTTCTAACCAAACAGTCGGCTACGCATCCCAGCCCCTCACCGGATCCGCCCCCGGAAACATCTACGGCCCCATCGTCGAACTCAACGCCGACGGAACACTTCCAGGAGCCTCCCCGGAAGGCTCATGGATCGGAATCGTCAACCGCAGCGCCAGCAACACCCCGACCATCGAGTCGAAAGTCATCAACGCCCAAAACGCCGGCGCCGCCGCCGTCATCATCGTGAACAACACCGGCGGAACCACCTACACCACGAACACCGCTGGCACACCCGTCATCCCCGTCGTCGGACTCACCCAAAATGATGGAGCCGCTCTCCGCGCCGCAGGCCTCGGCGCAGGCTGGGTCAGGGTCTCAGGAGATTCAGTCTCCAGCACCGTCACCGTTCCGGCAGGTTCATATACCTCCCAAGTCCTCACCGACGGATACGGAGCCCACTTCTTCACCCCCAGCGGCGAAACCTTCTACGCACTCTCCGCCACCGACACCGGCGGAACCACCTTGTCGGACGACACGGCCGGCTCCAACCGCACTTGGGACTGGGGATTCACCCTCGTCCCCGAATCCTCACTCACACCCCAAGTCCTCATCGGCCTCGGCATCGGCCGCGATCCCACCTCCGCCACCAATCCTAACGAAAACGGCAACCCCATCTGGGTGACCACTACTGGCAACGGAAACACCAGCGCCTCAGTCCTTGTCGACTACGACTCCGATCCCACAACCGGCCCACTCACCGATTCCAACGGCAACAAATACGACCTCGTCCTCACCCTCCGGGAACTCGAAATGGCAAAAGTCTACAACCCCTCCGGCAACCAGACCGGCATGCTCCTCTACACACTCGATCCCGGAGTCAAACTCGCCGCCGCATGGGGACAGGACGTCCTCCAATCCTCCCCAGGCCAACCCGGACTCGACATGGGAACCGGCATCCCTCCCCTGCCCCAATTCCTCGGCGCGAAACGCTCCGTCCTCTTCGTCGACAACGACAGCGACGGCTACGTTAGCCCCGGGGACATCCTCGAATACGTCATTACCATTACCAACATCAGCCGCGTCCCCGTCTCCGATCTCGAACTCGAAGACGTCCTCCCCGCCTCCGTCTCCTACGTCCCCGGCACCACCACTTTCAAAAACTCCGCAGGCGTCACCACATCCATCCCGGATGCCCTGACAGGATCGGTCTATCCACTCGATGAAGGCGGAATCATCGTCCCCGAAACAAGCCTACCACCGAACGGAGCCACCTGGGAAATCGGCTACCAAACCCTCGTCCTCCCCGCAAACAGCCTCCCTCCCGGCGAATTCACCATCATCAACTCCGCAACCATCGGCGGCGTCTCCATCTCCGATCCCATCGTCCTTCAGGAATCACAACCCATCTACGGACAAATCGGTGACCGCGTCTGGAACGACCTCGATGCCGACGGCATCCAGGACGCAGGCGAACCCGGAATTCCCGGTATTACTGTTAGACTGCTAGATGCATCCAACAACATCATCGACACCGCCATCACCGACGGCACCGGCTGGTACCGCTTCCTCGGCGTGGTCGCGGGAAATTACCGTGTCGAGTTCACTTCACCCGTCGGTTACAACTTCAGCCCCCTCAACACCGACGGACTCGGCCTCGTCGGCCCGGCCAACTCCGACGCCAACCCCGCCACCGGCCGCTCAACACTTTTCTCGCTCTCCACCGGCGAGCACAAACACACCATCGACGCAGGCCTCATCGCCATCGTTGGCCCACTCGCCATCCTCAAAACATCCGATGTCACCGGTACCGTCAGCCCTGGAGACACCATCAACTACACCGTCACCGTCACCAACCTCGGTGCCACCCCACAAACAGGCATTACCATCACCGACATCCTCCCTAACAACACCACCTACGTCCCGGGAAGCGTCAACGCCACCATCACCCCCCCTCTCGATCCCGGCGGAACCTTCGTCGTCAACTACACCGCGAACGACACCTTCACCGTCCCCGCAAACGTTACCAGCCTAACCGTCGAAGCGTGGGGGGCCGGCGGCGGCGGCGGAAAATCAACCGCTGCCAACAACAACGCCGGCGGCGGCGGCGGCGGCGGCGGATACGCCCGAAGCTCCCTAACAGTCACCCCCGGCTCATCCATCACTGTAAACGTCGGCACCGGCGGCACCGCCAGCAACAACGGCGGTGACTCATGGTTCGGCAGTTCCACCACCGTCCGCGGCGCAGGCGGACTCGGCGGCGGTGCAGACAACGTCAACGGCGGAAGCGGCGGTTCATCCAACATCGGAAACCTCGCCACCTTCAACGGCGGAAACGGCGGAAACGGACACGCCTCAGGAACCAACGACACCCGCCGCGGCGGTGGCGGCGGTGGGTCAGCCACCAACACCGCGATCGGCGGAAACGGCAGCGCGGGCGGCTCAGGCTCCGGCGGTGGCGGCGGCACCGGAGAAGCCAACGGCGGAAACGGCAGACAAGGATCTAACAACGGATTCGCAGGCGCATCCCCCGGCGGAGGAGGCGGCGGCGGCGGTCGTCTCGCCATCGGCGGAGCCGGCGGCAATGGTCGCGTCCGAGTCACCTACACCATTCCACCCGGTGTCGCAGGAAACCTATCCGCCCCCCCAAACCTCACATCCTCTTGGACCATCCCCGCAAACGGCACACTCACCGTCAACTTCCAGGCAACCGTCAACACACCCGCCGCTGGAACCCAGGTCGTCAACTCCGCCTCAGTCACCAGCAACGAATCGCCAGACCCCGTTTCATCCACCGTCTTCGATACCCTCACCCCAGGCTCCATCACCGGCTTCGTCCTAGCCGACACCGATGGCAATGGCTCCGGAGATCAAGGCATCCAGGGAGTCACCATCTCTCTCCTCAACGGCGCGGGAAATCCCATCCTCGACCTCGGCGGAAACCCCGTCACCACCACCACCGGACTCAATGGCTCCTACGCCTTCAACAATCTCCCTCCCGGATCCTATCAGATTGTCGAATCCCAACCCTCCCCGTATTTCAGCGTCTCCGATGCCGACGGCGGAAATCCCAATCACATCGGAAACATCACCCCTCTCCAACTGTTCTCCGCCCAAACGCTATCTGGAAACAACTTCATCGAGGTCTTGCCAGCCTCCGTCACCGGCACCGTCCGCACCGATCTCGACGACAACGGCTCCGGCGATTCCCCGCTCGAAGGCGTCCTCATCTCCCTCCTCGACGCCTCCGGCAACCCAGTCCTCGATGGATCTAACAACCCCATCACCGACACCACCGACGAGTTCGGAAACTACTTCTTCGGAGACCTCCTCCCCGGCACCTATCAGATCGCCCAGACACAACCCACCGGATACGCCAGCGTCTCCGACGTCGACGGCACCAACCCCAACCTCATCGGAAACACCACTCCCCTCACCCTCACACCCGGCCAAAACCTCACCGGCCGCGACTTCGTCGAAATCCAACTCGGCACCATCTCCGGCACCGTCCGCATCGACATCGACGACAACGGCTCTGGCGACGAACCTTTCGAAGGCGTCACCCTCAACCTCCTCGACGCCGCTGGAAACCCCGTCCTCGATGGCTCCAACAATCCCATCACCACCCTAACAGACGAATTCGGGAACTACTCTTTCACCGGGGTCCGCCCCGGCGATTACTGCGTCACCCAGGACCAACCCACCAACTACAACAGCGTCTCCGACATCGACGGCGCCAACAACAACGTCATCGGCGACGAAACCCCCATCACCGTCCTCCCCGGCCAAACCAACTCCGGAAACGACTTCGTCGAAATCGAACTCGGCACCATCTCCGGCTTCGTCCGCATCGACACCGACAACAACGGCACCGGCGACGCCCCCGTCCCCGGCGTCCTCCTCAGCCTCCTCGACGGCTCCGGCAACCCCATCCTCGACAACTCTAACAACCCAATCCAAGTCGCCACGCTGCCCAATGGCAGCTACAGCTTCACCCTCGTCCCCACCGGCACCTACCGCGTCGTCCAATCCCAACCCAACGGATACGCCAGCGTCTCCGACGTCGACGGTGCCAACAACAACACCATCGGCGATCAAACTCCCATCGTCATGACACCCGGCCTCGCAATCACCGGCCGCGACTTCGTCGAAATCCAGTTCGCCTCCGTCACCGGCACCGTCCGCACCGACCTCGATGATAACGGCTCCGGCGATGCCCCCCTCGAAGGCGTCCTCATCTCCCTCCTCGATGCCTCCGGCAACCCCGTCCTCGACGGCTCAAACACCCCCATCACCGACACCACCGACGAGTTCGGAAACTACTCCTTCGAAAATCTCCTCCCCGGCACCTATCAGATCGCCCAGACCCAACCCACCGGATACGCCAGCGTCTCTGACATCGACGGCACCAACCCCAACCTCATCGGAAACACCACTCCCCTCACCCTCACACCCGGCCAAAACCTCACCGGCCGCGACTTCGTCGAAATCCAACTCGGCACCATCTCCGGCTTCGTCTTCGTGAATGCCGATCCTCTTGGCGGCGTCACCCTCACCCTTCTCGACGTGAATGGCGACCCCGTCCTCGATGGCAATGGCGACCCAGTCACAACCATCACGGCACCGGACGGCTCATACTCCTTCACCAACGTCCGTCCCGGCACCTATCAGGTCGGCCAAAGCCAGCCATTCGGATACGAAAGCTCCAGCGACATCGACGGCGGCAACCTCGACATCATCGGCGACGAGCAACCGATCATTCTAACACCCGGCGGCAACAGCCCCGGCAACAACTTCGTCGAAACCACCGACACCTGCCCCGACGACTGGGCCCAGTGGAAACACCAACACCCAGGACAAGAAGCCGACGGAAACCCCGACCTCGATCAACACAACAACCTCACCGAATTCGCTTTCGCCCTCGAAACCTATGACGGCTCCGGCGACACCTGGCACATCGGCCCATCCGTCACCTTCCCCGGCAACATCGAAGCCGTCTTCACCCGCCCCAAAGGCGCGACCGACAACGTCGACTACTTCCTCGAATACGCACCAACCATCGGCAACCCCACCGCCTGGCTATCACTCCCCATCACCCCGCTCATCTACACCGTGGTCGACAACGGAAACTGCACCGAAACCATCACCATCCTCGACCTCGAAACCCTCACCGGCCTGATCGACGGCAAAGGCGTCGTCCGCATCCGCGCCGAACTAGACGAGGAAAACGACGGCATCACCGACCACATCAGCCGCACAGGCACCGAAGGCTGGAAACAAACCGAGTTCGGCATCTGCTGCCAAACCTACAGCTCGCCCTACCTTCGCTCCACCCGCTTCACCGGAACCATCGAAAACGGCGGCGTCTCTGGCCAAACCATCACCCTCTCCACCAGCGCCGGCTCACTCGACCTCGACTCCATTCTAACATCCGGCACCCAGTGGTTCGCGGAAATCACCAGCGGCGAAAATGAGGGCCACCGATTCGACATCGTCTCCGCAACTGGCAACACCATCACCCTCGCCAACGATGCCGACCTCTTCGCCAAGGAAGCGCCGTTCAACACCCTCTCCGGCCCCCTTCCCTCAAACCTTGAAGGCGATACCCTCGTCATCCGCCCACACTGGACCCTTGCCGAACTCTTCCCCCCCACCGGATTCCACGCCACCGACTCCCACGAATCGGCCGACAAAGTCCAGGTCTTCTCCGGCGGATCATGGACCATCTACTGGTTGTATGACGACAACGGCACCCCGCTCTGGGTCGACGCCGCCATCGCCGGCCCCATCGATCAAGGCTCCACGATCATCCCACCCGGCCAAGGTCTCTTCTTCAACAACCTCGGCGCCGCAACCACCCTGCTCGCTTATGGCGAAGTCCGTGAAAACAACTTCCGCCGCCCCCTCGCAGCAGGGTCCAACCTCGTCTCCGGCGGCTTCCCCATCAACCAATCCGCCACCGGCACCAATGGCCGCGCCATGACCCGCAACCCCTTCTTCGGCAGCCGCGACTTCAAAACCGCCGACTCCTTCTTCATCTGGAAAGGCGACGCAACACCCGGCCTTGGAACCTACGATACCTATTACCTCCTCGACGGTGCCCCAGTAAACCCCTCACTCGTCCGCTGGGTCCGCGTCGGAGATTCCAACGCCGTCTCCCGCGGAAACGAACTCCTCTTCCTCGAAGACCGCGCCGTTTTCACCCGCAACGCCGCTCCCATTCCCCTCTACCTCTCCCCAAATCCTTGGAGCAACTGACGAAAAATTAAAATTAAATTATCTTAATAATAAATTTTTCTTTAATTTTAAAAAACCGAGGCACAATCCGCCTCAGCGAACCCCCACGCTCAAAACTTCCTCCCACCTGATGAATTGGTTTTTCACCCCCATGATCGCCTCCCTTCTCTGGCTGTCCTGTGGATCCGCCCACAGCCAGACCCTGAACTGGGGCAGCCAAGTCTTCGACGACCTCGTCGATAGCAACGGAGAATCCCTCAACGACACCTTTGTTTTTGAAATCGGAAGCTTCACCAACGACTTCGTTCCAGACGAATCCAACGTAAGCCAATGGCACGCCAACTGGCGAGTCTTCGACCGCGCGATCAACTACAACGAATACTCCGGACCCGAAGACGACATCTGGGGCTACTACACCTCATCCGCCCGGATGAGGGACGACGGCACCAGCACCGGCAACCAAGCCACCAGCGGCTTCAGTTTCAGCGGACTCGAAGGCTACCTCTGGGTGCGCAACAGCAACGATCCCTCACCCACCACCGAATGGTTCCTCGCACGCAGCGATCAATGGACTTTCCAGACCGCCACCCCCGGCTGCTGCGATAACGAGCTTCCGGACTCTTGGTCCCTCTCGGATCTCTCAAATGAGAACGTCACCCCGGTTTTCGGCAGCCAGGGCACCTTCACCGGCGGCGGCTACAGCCAACTCCCCGGCAACCACACCATGCAGACCTTCACCTTCGTTCCGGAACCCTCTTCCGCACTCCTCTCCGCCACCGGACTCGCCTTCCTCATCCTGCGCCGCCGGCGGTCTAACGGATCCCCCTCCAAATGATCTCCCCATCCCGCTGGCTTTGGTGTGTTTCCTGGCTCGCCGGAACCGCGATCCAAGCGCAGCCGATTATCTGGTCCAGCAGCACCCAGAAATCCAATAACGATAGCCTTGGCTCCCAAATGGACGCCGGCTTCAGCTTTCAGTTAGGCGTCTTCCGAAACGGGTTCACCCCCACCCTCTCCAACCTCAGCCAGTGGCCCGCTCACTGGGAAATGGCCGGAAACACCACTTACAACGTCTCCGCCTCCCGCTTCACCGGCCAAATCAACGCCACCAACAACCAAACCTTCGCCGCAGGCACCCCCGCATGGGTCTTCGGCTTCCGCGACACCCCCACCGGCAGTGAATGGATCCTCTTCCGCCACACCACATGGCTCTGGCCACAAGCGGACCCGCTGAACCCGTTCCCCCTCTCCTGGAGCGCCAGCGCCGCCAACCAAATCGTCATCGGCAGCATCCAACCCTCCGGCCCGCTCCAAATGACCTCCGCCGAAGTGAAATCCTGGCCCCAATGGCAAACCGCCGAACTCACCGGCGAATCCGCGAACGGACCCAACCACGATCCCGATGGCGACGGCATCCCCAACCTCATCGAATTCGCCCTCGCCACCCCACCCCGTAGCGGCCCACCCACCCCCGCCATCCCCGTCACCCACGTCGATGGCCGCCTCGAAATGTCAGTGCCCCGCAAAATCGGCAGAATGGTGAACCTATCCATCGAAGTCTCCAGCAATCTGACCGACTGGCAATCCGGCCTAGGCATCACCCAGGAAATCTCTAACACCCCCACGGCACTGACCGTCCGCGACGCCCATCCGGACACCCCGCTTGCCAGCCGCCGCTTCATCCGGCTGCGCGCCACCCTGCCCACCCCATGAAGCGGGAAAAACCAAGCACCCTTGCCCCAGATATCCTCCTCCTCATCGCGGCACTGGCGGGCATCGCGATCAATCTTCTTCTCCTCATCTATCCCGCCCCCGGCACACCCGCCGGAACCCTCTCCGGCATCGGTGGCTGCGGCGTAGGCGGCTGCCATGAAGTCCTCAGCACACGCTGGTCACAGGCATTTCACATCCCTGTCACCGTCTTCGGACTCGCCATCAATCTCGCCATCATCCTGGCACTTACCCCACCCGCCCGTCGCCTGCTCAATCCACTTCTCGGCATTCTGTTAGGCGCTGCATTCTGGTTCACCTTCATTCAGGCCTTCATCCTCCACCGCTTCTGCCCGCTGTGCCTGACAGCACACGCCATCGCCCTCACCTGCTGCCTTGCCGGATGGTTCAGCGGTAATCGCCACCACGGCCCCGGTCCCACCTCCCGGGCACTTGCAACATGGACACTCGCCGGATTTCTCGGCATCGCCCTCATCCAGATCTACGGCCCGGATCCCGCCACCCATCGCATCGTCAATCTCGAAAAAGCCGACTCCCCCGCCCAACAAGACATCCACGCCGCCGGCCAAGGCAGAAAAATCCGTTACGATGCCGTCGGCAAACAATACGCCGTCACCTCCCTACCCCTCATCGGAAACAGCGACGCCACCCACGTCTTCATCGAATACTTCGACTACGGCTGCGCCGCCTGCCGCATCACCTCCGGCTTCATCGATGCCCTCATCGCCCGCCACCCCCAGGACATCGCGGTGATCATCCTGCCCGTCCCTCTCGACGCCGGATGCAACACCGCACTCCCGCCCAACTCCGCCCAACACCCCGGCAGTTGCGACCTCGCACGCCTGTCCCTCGCCGTCTGGAAAAACGCCCCCGAACACTTCCCCGCCTTTCATCATCAACTCATGCTCGACCCCACCGTCGACAATGCCAAACAACGAGCCCTCGCCATCATCCCGGCTGAACACTTCGAAAACGCGCTCGCCGATCACTGGATAGATCGCCTCATCGAAGCAAACGTCCGCGATTGGGCAGCATTCTCGCGCCGCTCAGACAAACTACCCAAACTCCTCGTCCCAACCGGAAAAATCGTTCACGGAGCCCCATCCAGCCAAGCCGATTTCATCCAGCGCCTCGAACAGGAAATCGGTCTCTGACCCAACTCCTCACCCGCCCCCCGGCACCCGCTCCATCAAGCCCGCTTCCTCAAATCCCTCAAACTCCACAAAACACCCTTCGCCGCCGATCCACTCCC
>SXGQ01174546.1_pt1 | contig 16382 bp, 21 predicted proteins | sample 3178371 | NCBI WGS metagenome assembly SXGQ01 (sample SAMN11356859, study PRJNA531348) | freshwater metagenome | isolation source: freshwater sample F1-20 | place: China: Fuxian Lake, Yuxi | collected 2017-12-25
CACAAGGTCGGTACCTCGACCGGCCCTGTTGGTGGCGATGGTGATGGCACCCGGCGCACCGGCTTGCGCCACGATATCGGCTTCACTGGCATGCTGCTTGGCGTTGAGCACTTGGTGCTTGAGCCCAGCTGCTTGGAGCATGCCCGAGAGCAACTCTGACAACTCGATAGAAGTGGTTCCCACCAACACCGGCTGGCCTCTGCCATGGCATTCTTGGATGTCGTCAATCGCCGCCTTGTATTTCTCTTCGGTGGTTTTGTACACGCGGTCGAGTTGGTCTTCGCGCCGACTGGGTTTGTTGGGCGGAATGATGACGGTTTCTAAACCGTAAATTTCTTGGAATTCGTAAGCTTCTGTATCCGCCGTGCCAGTCATGCCGCTCAATTTGTCGTAGAGCCGGAAATAGTTTTGGAAAGTGATAGACGCCATGGTCTGGTTTTCAGCCTGAATCGGCACACCTTCTTTGGCCTCCACGGCTTGGTGCAATCCATCGCTCCAACGACGACCTGACATCAATCGGCCTGTGAATTCGTCAACGATGATGATTTCACCGCCTTGGTTCACATAGTGTTGATCGAGGTGATAGAGATGATGGGCGCGCAGTGCCGCATACAAATGGTGGACCAAGCCGATGTGCGAAGGGTCATACAACGACGCGCCAGCTGGAAGCAAACCCATGTCTGAGAGGATTTTTTCTGCTTTTTCGTGCCCCGCTTCGGTCAGATACACCTGATGGGATTTTTCGTCCAAGGTGAAATCGCCCGGGGTGATCACGCCTTCGCCGGTTCGCAAATCCATTTCGCCTTCTTGGCGTGTCAGATGCGGCACCACCTTGTTCATGGCCAAGTAGGTTTCGGTGTGGTCTTCTGCTTGCCCGCTGATGATCAATGGCGTGCGAGCTTCATCAATCAGAATCGAGTCCACTTCATCGACGATCGCGTAATTGAGTTTGCGCTGCACCCGGTCTGCAGACTCGTACACCATGTTGTCACGCAAATAATCAAATCCGTATTCGTTATGGGTGCCGTATGTGATGTCACTGCGGTAGGCGTTTTGTTTTTCCTCGCGGCTGAGTTGCGACAAATTGACGCCGACACTCAAACCCAGAAAGTTGTACAAACGTCCCATCCATTGCGCATCGCGGTTGGCCAAGTAATCGTTGACCGTGACCACGTGCACGCCAAGTCCGGCCAATGCGTTCAAATAAACGGCCAGCGTAGCGGTGAGTGTTTTTCCTTCGCCGGTGCGCATTTCAGCGATTTTTCCTTGGTGCAATGCGATACCGCCCAACATTTGCACATCGAAGTGGCGCATTTTCATCACGCGCTTAGAGCCTTCGCGCACCACAGCAAACGCTTCTGGCAGCAAATCGTCCAAGCTCTCGCCTGTTTGGTGCCGTTGCTTGAATTCTGTGGTTTTGGCTTTTAATTGTTCATCGCTCAACGCTTCCAAGGGAACTTCCAGGGCATTGATGCGCTCTAGCGTTTTGCGATAGGTTTTGAGCAACCGGTCATTGCGGCTGCCGAAAATATAAGTCAGTGGATTGAAGGCCATACAAGCAAAACGGCCATGCCTTGCCGGATGGCGGGCCATGGACGCTGGTTCCTTTTTCGAAGCTCACCATTTTACCCGTGCCCAGGTTCATAATTCCCCATGTCCAGACCCACCCCGTCCCCAGGCCAACGCACCAGCGTGATGGAAGCGATTGCCCAATCTGACACGCTGTCTGTCATGCTGTCCATGCACCAAACATCTAACACCTACCTGAACGCATTAAAGCCGTTGTTGCCGCCTGATTTGTTCGCTCAAATCAAAGCCGGTCCTGTCGACGAAAGCGGTTGGTGTTTGCTGGCCACCCACAATTCAGCGGCAGCGAAGTTGCGCCAGTTGTTGCCTGACATCGGCGCCCATTTGCGCAGCAAAGGCCATCCTGTGCAGAATATTCGCATCAAACTGATGTCCCGCTGAGCGGTCACTGGTTGGGCTGGTGCCTGCAGCTTTTGTTGGCTTCGATGTACATGTGCAGCCTGTCCTCGCTTTTTTCGTATATCTCCCACAGCAACTCGGCGATGTTTTGCGTGATGGTCATGAACTCATGGTCGCAGTGGTGCTTCAAGCGGTTTTCATACCATTTCTTCTCTTGCCATCCGTTTTCACGCAACAAAAACGCATAGTGCGTCATTTCATGTCCCAGTGCCCAATGCCACATGCCACTGTTCCAAGCCACCATGTTTTGCGGGTTTAAGCGTATCCGCATTTCGGTGTCGGGCGCATATTGGCTTGGGTATTCAAACATCAATCGCACATTTTTTGGCAGCGTTTCATCCACCACAATCGGTGGAATAGCCAAGTCAGTCGGTGCATCGGTTTTGCTTTTGATGAACGCCCACATACGCGATACGGTTTGCGGTTCGAGCGTGCTGTGACTGGCATGTGTGGCATCTTGTGCATACACACCCGTCATGGAAAACCAGCAGCTTCCCATGACGAGCAGGCATGACCAAAGATTTTGAAAATAAGGCATGAAAAATAGACCAGAAAAATTTATCGGCCTATTATTTCAAGATACCGCTTTGAAGGTGATTTTGGCGAGATTAGCCCTGATTCATACGCCTTACTGGTGCGAATTGAAACCACCCACAACCCAGCCTTTTGGGCATCAAAAACTGTATCTCAGGCCAAGCGTGATGTCTGCCAACGCCAAGTCTTTGAATTCATACTTACCGATAGAAGATTTTGTGCCATTGATGGTTCGGTGTGGACCAGACGACACGTCTCCCAAATGCATGGCGGATATGTTTAAGTTCAATTTGAGTTGAGGGGTAACACCGTAGTCAACGCCCGAAGCCAGTCGGTAGACCAAACCTGTGGTGTCGCCATTTTCGATGTATGCGTATGGCGTTGTTGAATAGTATTCTGCAGCGGATTTCAAAGTTTTTTGTGAAGCACCCAAGCCCAGGCCCACATATGGGGAAACGTTACCTGTGGGCTTGAAGTTGTAGTAGCCGGTGGCAATCAGCGATTTGGTGAGTACAGTGCCTTTGAAATTTGCATAGTTTCCGGGTGAAAAAACAGTTTTCCAAGTGAAATCGTTGCTGGTATCACAATAGCTGAGATCGAATCGCCAAGATTTAGAAATTGCATATCCGGCTCGCAATCCATAGATTCCACCCGAAGCAAGTTGGGTTTGGTCTGTGACCCCATTCAAGTAAGCGCCAGATCGGTTGGAAGCCGACTGAGGTTGACCCATCAAGTTTTTTGCCCCACCTCCAAATAACTCTACATAGTAAGCACCTGATTCACTGGCATGAACCGGTTGCAGAGCACACAACAGGGTGACGACTGACACAGTCGTTGTCTTCATATTCATCTTACATTTGCCTTTTGAATAACTAAAAAATTTGAATTATAAAGTAATAAGTACTATTATTTAGGTATAAAGTTATGACTTTTTTGATTGAAGCCGTTTTATTCGCCGGTTTTACCGACAGTTTTCAACCCGCAGTTGTCACCTTGGCGGTCCGCATAGTTGTTTCGAATTGCACGGCCCCAAAAAGCATGAAAAAAACCAGACCTCTTTGGAAGGTGCTGGCTTTTTAAAGGGTGCTGTGTGGCTGACCAGCTCATCCGCTGTGAATTCAACCAGCGTCTTGGGATTCTGGTGTTATCGGAATGTTAAGCAGTCGGAGCAATCGTTGGTCGGGGCGATCCGTTGGCACAGCCTCCGTCATATCGACCAATCGACGCTTTATCGACACGTTTTTCGAATATGGCGTCCTCAGCGACACGTTGCCAGAACGTGTCGCTGAAATCAAAAAATATCGACACATCATCTGGATATGTCGCCAGAAGCGACATATGATAAAAACGTGTCGATAAAAATGAATTACGAAAACATGACAAACGCCAAACCAGTTGCATGGCACCCAGAAAAGCCCCATAACCAACTCCCGCCACTCCCGCCTCCGCAGGAACTGGAAAGTCGCGCGGTACTGAAAGCTTGCATCACAGCCCGCGCGGCCTTGGCGCAACTCAAGCAAGCAGCAGAGCTGATTCCTAACCAAACTATGCTGATCAATACGATTCCGTTGTTGGAGGCAAAGGACAGCTCTGAGATTGAGAACATTGTCACCACAACGGACAAGTTGTTTCTATACGCCCAGACCGATGGGCACGGCCAAGCAGACCCTGCGACCAAAGAAGCGCTTAGATACAGGTCCGCCCTGCACCGAGGGTATCAATCACTAACAGAACGCCCACTTTGCACGGCCACAGCCGTCGAGATTTGTCGAACCCTCAAAGCTGTGGACATGGATATCCGCAAGACTGCGGGCACTCAACTTGAGAATGACAAAACGGGCGAAATCATTTACACGCCGCCTGAAGGTGAAGCACTGCTGCGTGACATGCTGGCGAATTGGGAACGCTTTATTCATAACGAAGTAGACATTGATCCCCTTATCCGCATGGCCGTAGCGCATTACCAATTTGAGGCCATTCATCCGTTCAGCGACGGCAATGGTCGTACAGGCCGTGTGATCAACATACTTTTTTTGATTGAACAGGACCTGCTTCAGTTACCCATACTGTATTTAAGCCGTCACATCATTCAGAACAAACCTGACTACTACCGTCTGTTGCTCGCTGTCACGCAAGACCACGACTGGGAATCATGGGTCCTCTTCATGCTGAAGGCAGTAGAAGACACATCACGTTGGACAACTGAAAAAATTGGTGCCATCAGAGATTTGGCAGAACACACCACAGCACATGTTCGCTACAGCTTACCCAAGATTTACTCGAGAGAACTCGTCGATGTGATTTTTGAGCAACCTTATTGCCGAATCTCAGATTTGGTGAACAAAGGTGTGGCCGAACGCCAAGCAGCATCGCGATATTTGAAAGAATTAACAGAGAAAGGCATTCTTCGGGAAATGTCTTTAGGAAAAGAAAAATTGTTTATCCACCGCAAGCTGATGCTACTTCTGAGCCGAGATGGCAATCAATTCACGAAGTACAACATTGCGTAATACAAAAACACTGACGCCGCACTTTCTACAGAAATACGTCATAAGAAACAAATCATTTGAAAAACATTCGGGAAAAGCCCATGTCAAACGCACGACACGGACCGGGTGGTCTATCTGATGGACATTGCCCTACTTGAGGGCATGGACAAGGTGCGGCTACACAAGATCATGAAAATGGCCCGACTGGCTCCTCGGTATGTGGAAGCCATCGCCAAGGTCAAAGGCCCCATTGGCTTGTCGCTCGAATTCTTTGTCCGCAAGACGCTCCCGCCCAACTGGGGTGAGCATGAGGAGCTGATGAAGAACCTTTCGAGGTGATGAAGGGCGGTTTTCTTGTGGCTCGCGGCGCATGCATGCTTGCAAACCGCCTGGCCGAGAACCCGCAAACACTGGGGTGAAGCCCAAAAAGAAAAAGACCTGAGCCAGTCAGGTCTTTTTAAATGGTGCCGATTATCGGATTCGAACTGATGACCTACCGCTTACAAGGCGGTTGCTCTACCAACTGAGCTAAATCGGCAATGTGCACATTCTACCCAAGACGCCAGTTGCTTTTATTTGATGCGCTTGAGGGTTGGGCGGATATGTGGACTGCCCGCTGGAACGGGGGACGCGCTGTCAGCCGGATGGGAAGCCTGCGGCTGTGGCGGGACGGCAGGTTCAGCCACGGTTGGCGCAGGAAACGCCATGCCTTGTCCATTTTCTCGCGCATAAATGGACATGACCCTGCCCATGGGCACCACGATGTCTCTGGCCACGCCACCAAAACGGGCTTTGAATTGGATGAACCCATTGTTCAATTGCAAGCCACTGGTGGCATCAAAGCTGACGTTCAAAACAATTTCACCGTTGCTCACATATTCGCGCGGCACCTGCACACTGTCATCGACAGACACGGTCACATACGGCGTGAAACCGTTGTCCGTGCACCATTCGTGCAAAGCCCGAATCAAGTAAGGCCGTGTGGAAGATGACGACGTGTCAGACACCATAAAGATTACTTGCGCATCACCTTTTCAGAAGGTGTCAACGCTTCGATGTAAGCAGGTCTTGAAAAAATACGCTCTGCATACTTGAGCAATGGTGCAGCATTTTTCGACAACTCAATACCGTAATGGTCCAACCGCCAAAGCAAGGGCGCAATCGCCACATCCAACATTGAAAAATTGTCGCCCAACATGAATTTGTTTTTCAAGAACACGGGAGCCAGTTGGGTCAACCGGTCGCGAATATGTGAACGTGCTTTTTCCAGCGCTTTTTCATTGGACTTTTGTGCGCGTGACTCCAATGAACTGACATGGGTGAACAGTTCTTTTTCGAAGTTCAACAAAAACAAACGCACGCGTGCGCGGTCGACAGGATCGCCCGGCATGAGTTGCGGATGCGGAAAGCGCTCGTCAATGTATTCGTTGATGATGTTAGATTCGTACAAGATCAAATCTCGCTCTACCAAGATAGGTACTTGGCCATAAGGATTCATCACATTGATGTCTTCGGGCTTGTTGTAGAGGTCGACATCGCGGATCTCGAAATCCATGCCCTTTTCAAACAGCACGAAACGGCAGCGGTGGGAAAAAGGACAAACTGTCCCAGAGTACAAGACCATCATGCGCGTGGCTCCAGAAAACGAAAAGTGTAACGGGCCAGGGTAGGCCCGTTGTAAAAACCCGCTATGGCGGGTTGAATTAGATCGCGCTTAGCGAATGTCTTTCCAGAAAGCGGCATTTAATCGCCAAGCGATGAACATGAAAATCAACAGAAAAATCATCACCCACACGCCCACCTGGACCCGCAGGCTTTGAACAGGCTCTGACATCCATTGCATGTAGTTGACCAAATCGCCAACTGCTTCGTCGTAATCTGTGGGGCTGAGTTTGCCAGGAGACACTTGCTCCCAACCTGCAAACACTTGCGTATCTTGGCCGTTGGATTTGACAGTGTTGTAGATTGGCTTGCGTTCGCCTTGCAATTCCCACAGCACATGCGGCATGCCAACATTCGGATAAGCCAAGTTATTCCAACCAGTGACTTTGCTCGGATCGCGGTAATAGGTGCGCAAGTAGGTATAAATGTAGTCAGCCCCTGTACCGCCCTTTCCTGAACGTGAACGGGCAATCACTGTCAAATCAGGTGGGGTGCCGCCAAACCAATCTTTGGCTTGCTTGGGGTCCATGGCGATTTTCATGGTCTCGCCCACTTTGTCGGTGGTGAACAGCAAATTGTCTTTGATTTGTTGCTCTGTCAAACCAATGTCTGTGAGTCGGTTGAACCGCATGTAAGCTGCAGCATGACAATTCAAACAATAGTTGACGAACAGCTTGGCACCATTTTGTAAAGCGGCCAGGTCGTTGATTTTGTTCGGCGCTTTGTCCCAAGGAATGGTGTCAGTGGCAGCAAAAGCCGACCAACTGGTCCACAGGCTCAAGAGCATGGAGAGAACGATTTTTTTCATGGTTATGTGCTCCTGCCGGTGCTCAATGGGCAGCAAAGTTGACGCGTGCTGGCACGGGCTTGGTCTCACCCAAGCGACTCCACCAAGGCATCAGCAAGAAAAAGCCGAAATAAAACAATGTGCCAATTTGTGAAATACGCTCATTGATTTGTGAAGGCGGCTTGATACCCAAATATCCCAACACAATGAAGTTGATCACAAACAATGTGTAGAGGTAGGCATGCCAAGTCGGTTTGAAACGTATGGACTTGACCGCACAGTGGTCCAACCATGGCAAGAAGAACAGGATGATGACAGCACCACCCATGACCATCACACCCCAGAATTTCGCATCAATCGCCAGCATCAAACCCACCAAGACCAGTGCGCCAACCATGACCAAGCCTTTTAGCATGTTGCTGATGGCCGCGCGGGTGGCACCCAAGTAAGCCGCTGCAATCACGCAAACGATCAATGCATACATCATCTCATTGGTGATGGCGCGCAACATGGAGTAGTAAGGCGTGAAGTACCACACCGGGGCAATGTGCAAAGGAGTTTTCAACGGATCGGCGGGTATGAAGTTGTTGTACTCCAGAAAGTAACCACCAAACTCAGGTGCAAAAAAGATGATGGCCGAGAAAACCAACAAGAAACCGGTCACCCCCATGATGTCATGTACGGTGTAGTAGGGGTGAAAAGGAATGCCGTCCAAGGGTTTGCCGTTGGCGTCTTTGGTGGCTTTGATTTCAATGCCATCGGGATTGTTAGACCCTACTTCGTGCAGCGCGATGATGTGTGCGACGACCAAGCCAAGCAGCACCAACGGTACCGCGATCACGTGGAAGGCGAAAAAGCGGTTCAAGGTGGCGTCTCCCACCACATAGTCACCGCGAATCAGCAACGCCAAATCGGGGCCAATGAATGGAATGGCAGAGAACAAGTTCACAATCACTTGTGCGCCCCAGTAGGACATTTGGCCCCATGGCAACAAATAGCCCATGAACGCTTCGCCCATCAAGGCCAAAAAGATGGCACAACCGAACAACCAAACCAATTCCCGGGGCTTGCGGTAAGAGCCGTAAATCAAGCCACGGAACATGTGCATGTAGACCACGATGAAAAATGCAGACGCGCCGGTGGAGTGCATGTAGCGCACCAACCAACCCCAAGGCACATCCCGCATGATGTATTCCACAGAAGCAAAAGCGCTGTCAGCGTCGGGCTTGTAGTGCATCGTTAAAAAAATACCCGTGACAATTTGCAGAACCAAAACCAGCATCGACAAGACGCCGAAAAAATACAAGAAATTGAAATTTTTGGGCGCGTAGTACTCGCTCAAATGCTCTTTGTACAACTTGGACAACGGGAAGCGGTTATCCACCCAATTGAGTGCTTTTTCCGCCAATGGGGCTTGGGGGGAAATCTCTTTGAATTCAGCCATGGTTTTCGCCTTTAAGCCTTTTTGTCTTCGCCAATCAGCAAGCGACTGTCTGACAGATACATGTGGGGAGGAACTTCGAGGTTGTCTGGCGCAGGCTTGTTTTTGTAAACACGGCCGGCCATGTCAAACGTAGAACCGTGGCATGGGCAAAAAAAGCCGCCTTGCCAATCGTCGGGCAAAGATGGCTGGGGTCCCATTTGGAATTTATCGCTGGGAGAACATCCTAAGTGAGAGCAAATACCCACACCCACGAAAAATTCGGGCTTGATTGAACGCATCGGGTTGCGTGCATATTCTGGTGTCAATTCCGCCGGATTGCGCTTGGATTGCGGATCAGCCAATTGGGATTCGACCTTTTTCAAGGCTTCGAGTTGCTCGGGAGTGCGCCGAATGATCCACACGGGCTTGCCGCGCCATTCCACGGTGAGTTTTTCTCCCGGCTTGATGCTGGAGATATCCACTTCAACAGCCGCACCGGCGGCTTTGGCACGCTCGGAGGGACTGAAAGTGCTGATAAAGGGAACAGCGACCGCGGCTCCTCCGGCAACGCCGGCGCAACCTGTGGCGATGAGCCAAGTGCGTTTACCGGTGTCTAAAGTGGTTTCACTCATGTAAGACCTCTGAATTTCATTGGGATCATCGAAAACCCTCAATTCTAACCGAGCGACTTAGGTGAAAACCAGAGGTCGGGTCAGATAGGGTTTTGAGCATTTGCGCCCACTTTGTATGGATATAAGTATTTAGTATTTTTTTATTCCATGCAATTAAGCAAGCATTCATGGGGACTGGTTGCAGCTACGGCGGCCAACAAACTGGCTGGGTCTGCCAAACCCTGTCCGGCAATATCGAATGCCGTGCCATGGTCAGGACTGGTTCGGACAAAGGGCAAGCCCAAGGTCTGGTTAACCCCTTGGGACAAACCGTCCAACTTCACCGCTATGAGGCCTTGGTCATGGTACATGGCAACCACCACATCAGGCGCTGGCTGGGCGCCGGCTTGCATTGCTTGCATGAACACGGTGTCTGGCGGAAAAGGTCCACTGACCTGAATGCCTTGTTTTTTGGCTGCAGCCAAGGCAGGGGCAATCTCCACCATTTCCTCCTGCCCAAACAGACCTTCTTCGCCGGCATGCGGATTCAAACCAGCGACCCAAATATGGGGACGATAACCATAGAGCTTTTGCCAACTTCGGTCTGTGACTTGCAAAGTCTGCAGCACATTGGCGGCGGTGACCGCATCAATGGCTTGGCGCAGCGACACATGGATACTGACCAACACCACCCGCAAACCTGGCCGACTGAGCATCATGCGCACGGGAACAGCCGTGACCGAAACGCCTAAATGGTTGGCCGCCACAGCTTGCAGCATCTCGGTATGGCCTGGAAATTCGATACCCGCCAAAGACAAGGCTTTTTTGTGCAGGGGAGCGGTCACCACGGCCTTTGCACGGCCCTCTAAGGCCTCGCGGGCAGCAAACAGCACTGCATCTGCTGCCATTTTTCCGCCAGCGGCACCCACTGCACCGAGGGTGATCGGGGCATCTGGGGTGATGTTCCAAACTGGAATCTGGCCCGCTTGCATTCGCAAGCCATCGCTGAGCGCAAAAACCTCAACACAACGCAAATGCGCAGGCAAATGCTGGGACAGTATTGTCCTGTGTTGCTGCATGGACGCGAGATTGCCCACGACACAACAGCCTCGCATTTGCTCTGGTTGGGTGGCAAATGCCTTGAGAATGATTTCGGGTCCGATGCCTGACGGATCACCCATGGTGAGGGCGATCGGCAAAAGAGGTTGCGACGAGGCCATGGCGTGTCTGCAACTCAGGCGGGGTTGGGTATGTCAATGAATTCGTGCGCGATACCGAAATGCTCACTGACATGCGCGGCCAATGCAGGCGCACCGTAGCGCTCGGTGGCATGGTGCCCACAGGCAAAAAATGCGACACCGGTTTCATGCGCCAAATGCGCTTGGGGCTCGGAAATTTCACCCGTGACAAACGCATCAGCACCCGCAGCAATCGCGCTCTCAAACCACGATTGGGCGCCGCCCGTGCACCAGGCAATGCGTTGAATAGCGCGTGAAGGGTTTGGCACCACAGCGACCGGGGTGGTACCCAATTTGTCTTTCAACGCCTGGGTTAAGGTTTGGGCATTCACTTCAGCTTGCGCGGGGCGACCAACCATGCCCAGCGCTTGGTCGCCAAACCTGTCTGTCACTTGCCAGCCCATCAACTCGCCCAATTGCGCGTTGTTGCCCCATTGCGCATGGGCGTCGAGTGGCAAGTGGTAGGCCAACAGATTGATATCGTGCGCCAGCAACAGCGCCAAGCGCTGCTTGAGCCAACCGGTCACGCTGCCGTCTTGGCCGCGCCAGAACAAACCATGGTGAACCAACAAAGTATCCGCACCTTGCGCGATCGCCGCTTCGATCAAAGCGCGACTCGCTGTCACCCCAGATATGATTTTTCGAATCTCTGAGCGGCCTTCCACTTGAAGACCATTCGGGCAGTAATCTTTGAACAACTGCGGTTGCAACACTTGGTTGCAATAAGCCAAAACGTTGTTGCGCTGGGCCATGTCAACGCGGCGCCGATTTGGCACGGGGCCGTTGTGCTGGGGTAACCGCAAACTCAATTTCTTGGTTGTTGCGCAAAAACTTGAGTCGCGCGGGCCTGCCGGGTTTGAGTGCAGACACTTTGGCCAGCAACTCGGCGACGGTTTGAACCGCTTGCCCTTCCACAGCAAGCAACACGTCGCCTGGCACCACACCAGCGCGCGCAGCCGGACCCGATTGCAACACCCCTGTGATGATGACGCCATCGGCGCGTTGCACATTGAAGGTTTTGGCCAGCTCTGGGGTCAGCTCCGTGGGCTCCACACCAATCCATCCGCGCACCACTTGCCCGTCTTTGACAATGCCCTCCAGGACTTGCCGAGCGGTGCTCACGGGTATGGCAAAGCCTATGCCCAAACTGCCGCCGGAGCGGGAGTAAATGGCTGTGTTGATACCGAGCAAATTGCCCTGGACATCGACCAAAGCGCCACCTGAATTGCCCGGATTGATAGCAGCATCGGTTTGAATGAAATTCTCAAACGTATTGATGCCCAATTGGCTACGCCCGAGCGCAGACACGATGCCACTGGTCACCGTTTGGCCCACGCCGAAAGGATTGCCAATCGCCAGCACAATGTCACCCACTTGCAATTGGTCAGAATTGCTCATGACCATCACGGGCAAACGATCGAGCTTGATTTTGAGGACCGCCAAATCGGTATCTGGATCGGTGCCCACCAAACGCGCTTGTGTGCGCCTGCCATCGTTCAACACCACGGTGATTTCATCGGCAGTTTCCACCACATGGTTGTTGGTCAGGATGTAACCATCGGCGCTGACGATGACGCCGCTGCCCAGCCCAACGTTGGAGGGATCTTCATCTTGGTCGCCAAAAAAATACCTGAACCAAGGGTCCCGCATCCGGTCTGCTTGGCTGGATTTTCGCGAAGCCGTGTTGATGCTGACCACCGAAGGCGATGCGCGTTTGGCTGCCACACTCAAACTGCCCGCGCTTGCAGCCGTCGAGGCAGTGGCAGGCGCTTGGAATACCTGCACCTCTGGGCCCCACAAGCTGGGTTGCTGCAACCATTGCGGCTTGAGTGTGATCAACACAAACCAGACCGCCACCAGCACGGTGACCGATTGCGCAAACAACAGCCACAAACGCCGCATGGTCAGGGTTTCTCGCCGGTTACTTCATCCTCCGGCGCCTTGGTGTGCTTGATGAATATTTTTGCCGCCCAAATGCCAACTTCATAAAGTATGACCATGGGTATAGCCAAGGCCAATTGCGAAACCACATCCGGCGGCGTCACGATGGCGGCAATGACAAAAGCCAGCACGATGAAATAAGAACGAAATGCCTTGAGTTTTTCGATGCTGACCATACCCATGCGGGCCAACACAATCACCACAATAGGCACTTCGAATGCCAAACCAAAAGCAATAAACATGGTCATGACAAAACTCAGGTAAGCCTCAATGTCAGGGGCAGCGGTGATGCTTTTGGGCGCGAAGCTTTGGATAAATTTAAAAACCTGCCCAAACACAAAGAAATAGCAAAATGCCACGCCAATGAAAAACAAAACAGTGCTGGACATGACCAAAGGAAACACCAGACGTTTTTCATGGGCATACAAACCAGGCGCCACAAACGCCCATGCTTGGTAGAGCACCACCGGTAAGGCGAGCAAAAAACCTGCCATCAATAGGATTTTGAGCGGTACCAAAAAAGGTGAAATCACCGATGTAGCGATCAGCGTGGCACCCTGCGGCAACTGCGCCACCAACGGCGCGGCCAACAAATCGTACAGCTCACCTGGTCCAGGGTACACACCCAAAACCGCGCACATCACCGCCACCGCAATGAACGATTTGACCAAACGGTCTCGCAACTCTTTGAGGTGTTGAACAAACGGCTGTTCAGTGCCGGTGAGCGGGTCTTTTTCTTGGGAACCTGTATCAGACATTCAGCATCAAACTTTGATCTAACTTAAACCGGTCGGCCGAAAACGCGCCACCCGCGCGGCCCCGGATAAGGCCTTGGTTCGGACTCCCTGTCGGGCTTTGTACCAATGCGGCATGGCCGAACGCTTGAGCCGCCAGTTCTTGCCAGGGTGCTTGTATTCGGGTTGTTGCGGCTGCCAATAAGGAAGGAAGGAATTGTTGTTGTCAGTTGAAGTGGCTTCCTGACCAAGGTCAGCGATGCCTTGGTTCAGTTGCGTGGTGGCATTAAGAACACTGGACTGCACATCGGTCATGGCCGAGTCCATGGATTCCTTCATTTTTTTCAGGTCTTCCATCTCCATGGTCCGGTTGACTTCGGCCTTGACATCGGAGATATAGCGCTGTGCTTTGCCAAACAAGGTACCCATGGTGCGCGCCACACGCGGCATTTTTTCCGGACCAATGACCACCAGTGCCACTGCACCGATGACCGCCAGCTTGGATACCTCTAAATCAAACATATTTAAGACTTGCTTTTGGCTTCAACATCGATGGTGGACTTTTCGGCATGCGCTGGCGCAGTGCCAGAAACCTGCTGAGCAGGCGCGGCAGACTTGTCTTCTGCAGCGGCAGAGCCATCGCGCATACCGTCTTTGAAGCCCTTGACCGCACCGCCCAAGTCACCGCCAAGCCCCTTCAATTTTTTGGTGCCAAACACCAAAATCACAATCAATAAAACAATTAACCAATGCCAAACAGAAAACGTCCCCATGGAATGCTCCTCAATAAACTACAGGAATTCTAGTCTTAGCCACGCAACCATGGGCGGGGCCCGCCCATGACATGCCAATGCAGGTGGTGAACTTCCTGCCCGCCCTCTGCGCCCGTATTGGTTAACAGCCGAAAACCACCTTGCGGGTAGGGATTGACACCCTCTTGCAAAGCCAGTTGCGGCACCTTGGCCATCATGCGCCCTAACAACGGCGCATGAGCCTCGGTGATTTGTGCCATGGAGGCAATATGCAACTTGGGGATCAATAAAAAGTGTACAGGTGCCCAAGGGTTGATGTCATGGAACGCGAACATGTCATCGTCTTCAAACACCTTGCGTGAAGGAATCTTGCCTTGGATGATTTTGCAAAAAATGCAATCGGGATCTTGTGCGGCTGACATCAGTCTTCTCCTGCGTCTCGTTGCAAGGCTTTGCGCAAAGCTTTTTCTTCCAAGCCCCCCAGGCCTTCTCGGCGCGCCAATTCTTCGACGACGTCGGAAGGCCCCAAGTTGTAATGGGCCAAGGCCACCATACAGTGGAACCACAAATCGGCCATTTCATTGACCAACTGCTGCGGGTCGCCGCCATGGGTCAAGTCCTTGGCAGCCATCACGGTTTCGGTGGCCTCTTCGCCAATTTTCTTCAAAAATGCGTCTGGCCCCTTGTGAAGCAAGCGCGCCACATAGCTGGTGTCGGGGTTGCCGCCATGGGTGATTTTTCGGCTTTCGATGACGGCGGCCAAGCGCATCAAGCTGTCAATGGTATTCATGGTGTTTTCTTGTAAATGAAGGCGGGGTCTTGCAACACTGGCTCGCTGCTCAGCCACTGGCCACCGTCAGGGCCGGTCTGCCAGCGCTGGTAAAAACAACTGTGCCGCCCGGTGTGGCAAGCGATGCTCGGGTCGTGGCCAGTTTGGGTCACGGTCAACAAAACCACGTCGTTGTCGCAGTCAAGGCGTATGTCGTGCACCAGTTGCACATGGCCTGACTCTTCGCCCTTGAACCACAGTTTGCCCCGCGAGCGGCTGAAATACACCGCCCGCCCTTGCTCTGCGGTGAGTTGCAAGGCCTCGCGGTTCATCCAGGCGAACATCAGCACGTCTTTGCTGCCCTGTTCTTGCGCGATAACCGGCACCAAGCCTTGCGCGTCCCATTTGATGTGATCAAGCCAATTCATAGGGGGGATGTTAAGGGCATCGCCTGTTGAGGATGAGTAGTGAGACAAAAGCGGATCGAATGGCTTTTATAGCCACAATTGAGCACGTCATACTTGGGAGGTTTGAGCTATAAAGATTTTTATTAGTTTTTAATTTTTACTTCTATTAAATTAGCTTATTACTACTTCATTAGTGATCATGATTCATTTCAAATAACTGCTCTGTCTCAAATTCTTCGACCTGCCGTATCAAACTTCCTGGCATCTGAAATACAAATTTTGTGTATTCGTGTGTATAATTTCCATGAAAAGCACTGACCTTATCAATAAAATCAAGGCCGATGGTTGGTACTTGGTGCACGTGGTGGGCTCGCACCACCAGTTCAAACACCCTTTTAAGCTAGGCAAGGTGACAGTACCTCATCCGAGAAAAGACTTGCCGCTACCAACAGTTCGCAGCATCTTGAAGCAAGCCGGTCTGTGAAGCCCCATACAAACAAGGAGTTGCCCATGTTGTATCCCGTTTATGTTCAAGTTGGTGATGCTGACCATGCGCATGGCGTGTCGTTTCCAGACTTTCCGGGTTGCTTTTCTGCGGCCGATACGTGGAGCGATTTGCCCGCCGCCGTGCAAGAGGCAGTTGAAGCGCATTTCAATGGCGAGCCAGACGCAGTGCCACCGCCAACTCCGCTGGAAAATTTAGTGAACCAACCTGAATACGAAGGTGGCATTTGGATGTTGGTAGAAATTGACCTGAGCCGCATCGACAACCGACCTGTACGCTTGAATGTGAGTCTGCCTTCTAATTTGGTGCAGCAAATAGACGCTTGGGCCGAAGCGCACCATATGACCCGTTCAGGGTTTTTGGCCAGTGCTGTGAAACAGGCCATGGCGGCATCGAATGTCAAACGAATAAACGGATGAACTTAACGCGGTTTAGATCGATAGCAATAATTTTTTTAGGCATTGGTAACTTGAGCAGCATCGAAATTGGGCAATTTGGCGGGACTATCTTGTTCCACCCGCAGCGAATGAGTTGTATTTGCGGG
>SXGQ01030665.1_pt1 | contig 16381 bp, 24 predicted proteins | sample 3178371 | NCBI WGS metagenome assembly SXGQ01 (sample SAMN11356859, study PRJNA531348) | freshwater metagenome | isolation source: freshwater sample F1-20 | place: China: Fuxian Lake, Yuxi | collected 2017-12-25
ACCGCTCACAGGAGTAGATCTTGTGGCCGCCTCCAGGGCTTTCATCTTGGCTTCTTTGTCATCTTTGCCAGCCAACATTATGCCCGACAGCGTGCCTGTAAGGAACGTGGCGATGGGTATGATCAGTTCAAAGAACTTCTGGTCTATAGGACTCATGGCGTTGAGTGGTTGTGTGACAAATATAATAGAGTAAAGCACCACGAACACAATGCCTGTCAGGGTCAGCGCCAAGCAAACACCTATGAAAAATCGCAGGCGTGCCATGAGCTGATCTTCGGTGTAGATAAATGGATCTTCTTGATCTTTTTCTTGGAAAAATTTAAAAATCATTTGCAATTGGCTCCTAGGGTTGATTGAGGTGCTGCCGCAGTCGTGGTTCCTGCGCTAGGCGGACCTAGACGTGGATCTCGGCCGCCTTTGAATATGTGATCTGGACAGGTCCTTGTGACATCGCAGGCAGGTAATTTACACATGTCTTTGTCCCAGTTGGCCGGATCTTGACATGGATAACGGAAACGATCGCCGCCAAATATGGCCAGCATCAAGGGCATAAAAATCAGCAAGGCCAACCATTTGAACAGTTTTCTATCGTTCATTCGCATTCAAGCTCCTAGTATTGTAGTTTGATGTATTTAACCAAAAACCCGCCGAAGCGGGCCAAGGGTCTATTTGCCTGACAAGGGATTATCTAGGGCTTTTTTGATCTTGTCGTCTACTTCTCGCCGCACCTGGCGCAGTTCAGCATCTTGTTCTTTCTGTGCTTGGTTGACTTCACGTTGCATCTGTTTGGCCGTGCGTTCTACCTGTTCCACTACATTTTCTAGCCGGCGGATATCTTGCTTGAGATCGTTCTTGATGTCTTGAGTATACTGTGTGCCTTTTTCTGAGCTCTGTTGCACCAATTCCAGTTTCTTGTATATCTCAGTGAGATCTGGCGTGACATACTCGGCGATCTTTTTCTTCATGCTCTGGTAGTCTTTGTATACTTCAAAAGCCCCATACAACCCGCCCAGCACTGATGACACTATGGTAGCTGCCACCATGAGTTTGGCCGGCGTGAACTCGTAACCTCCAATGGAGATCACAGTGTCTTTGCTGGCATACTTTTTCACGGCCGCATCCATGTCGTCAATCTTTTTGTTTACGTCTTTGATTTCTTCTCCCATTTCCTTCTCCCGTTGTTGCACGCCTTGTTAGCGTTGTAATTTTTCCGCGACTTACCCAGACCTCTGTTCATTGAGATCTATTCTGTATCGTGCCTTGTTGTATGGCTATGCTCTGATGCTCCAACCAGATGCCCAACAAACCCACTATCACTGCTACCACGGCAAATAATTTGGCCACGATCATACCTTATATAGTTTGAAAAAATATGTGAGCAAGGCAGCCACGCCCACGCAGTACCAGAACAGATCCTGCAACCGATGGCGATCTCTGTCAATAAACTTCATGTCTTGTGCATTCAGCGCCTGTATCTCCGTTTTGATCTTTTGCACTTGATTCCAAGCATCCTTGCCATGCTTTGCAGTCAAATCTGTTTTTAATTTTTTTACTAACTGTTCTCTTTGTAGTTCTTCTTCAAATTTACGTATGGCATTGAGTTCTGCATTGATCAAGAGTTGTTCTTGTTGGTGTCTTTCCTGGACTCTTTTTTTCTGTTCATTCTGAACAGTTTTCTCCATGTCTCCCTGTATTTCTCGGACAAATTTGCCAGTATCATCTCCCAGTTTTTTGGCCTGTTTCAAGGCATCCAAGCCACCTGAAAATTCTTTAGGTAATTCCATGATCATCTGCCCCATTGGCTATTGACCATGTCTGCATGGCGTCGATCTGAAGCACCAGTGAGTCCTTGTAACAATCTGCGATTATCCACGTTCTGCTGTCCACGGTAGATTTCTCTAGGTGCGTAAAATTGTGCATCTGGCAGGCGAGCCTGCCCATAGGCTTCAAAGCCGGGAACAAAGCTCATGGCAGCGACAACATAAGATTGATTGGCCATCTGTTCATCTAGGGTCTTGGCTGTGTCAGCCTCACGTATGGCTTCGCGACCACGTGTCACGGCATTTTCCATGGCAGCACGGCGCTGGCGCTCGGCCAGTTGCTTGCGTCGATCGCTGGCTTCTTCTTCGCGTTTCTTTTCTTCTTTGAGTGCGATCTCACGCTCGGCCGCAGTGGCCTCTCGACCTTTTTTCTGTTGGTCAGGTTCTGCAGGTTTGGTCTGGACCTGTATGCTCAGTGTGCCGGTAGGACTGGCTGTGGTTTCAACCTTTTTGGTCACAACGGCATTGACCTGTGTGTCGGGCACGGTAGATACTCCTGTGGTCACAGTGCCATCAGTGGCTATGGTCAAGATCGGCTCTGTGGTAGATACAGTTCCAGTAAATGCTACCGAGCTGGTAGTCGTAGATACAGTTGTCGTGGTCGTTGATGCGGCCTGTGTGCTTTGTTGCGTGACATAGGCTGTGTTGTAACCAGGACAGGCACGATCATACAAGGGATTGGCCGTGCATTGTTGGGTGAAGTAGGCCTGTTGATAGCCCGGACATGAAGGATCATACAAGGCAGAGATGCTACATTGTTGTGTCAAAAATGCTTGGGCATAGCCTGGGCAGGAAGCACTGAACAGTGGATTGGCGGTGCACATGGCAGTTTGATAGCCTGGACACGAAGGATCGCTCAGGGGATTGATCGAACATTGATCCGCATCATACAACAATCTCAAGTCAGTGTTACGCACACGTGGACCATACAGACCATTCCAAAACAAACTGTCTTGGCCAGTCCAGGTGATATCGAGACTGGATACCTGTCCAGTAGTATATCCGCCGCTTTGGGCAAACAGTTGTCGCCCAGAATACGATAAAAAGATGCTGGCAGGCTGGCTACCGGCTGCATATGAATAGGAAAATGTTTCCAACACCGATGAGTTCCGCATGAGACTGATATTTGCTGACAGCGGTCCAGAGGCCTGGCCGCCGTTCATGATCGACCAGGAATAATCATAGCCCACCCACTTGATGCCGGTACCGGCCAAAGCATTGGTAATGGCAATGCTCTGTGCCACGGTGCTGGGCATGTATGAGAATCGTATGGTGTTGGTATCTTGATTGTAATAGGCCGTGCCCGTGGTAGGTCCTACACCTTCCACGGCAGCGATGCCCCCAGTGTTGAGCACTTGGCTACTGGGTATGCCCCAGGCCGTGCCAGCGGGATTGATCAGATTGGTAGTTGCTGTCTGACTATAGGCCGGATAACTCAGCCAGAATCCAAAGGTCAACAAGGCCCAGTAGATCCAGAAACGAAGCCAGATGTTCATTTTTCTGCCGGCTTGCTCAAGTCAATCACCGGCGGCTTGGTAGCATAATTGCCTACGTTTTCTTTCTTGACCAAGTCCAGCACCCCGCGACGTTCCCATTCTGCGCGAGCATCAGCGCCAATTTTTCCTTCCACTGGACACGGTGTGCCCGCAGCTATCATGGCAGTGAATATGCGTTCGTCCTGACACAGTGTGGCCACTGCTGCCACCTTCATGCCCATGTCGTAGAGATTTTTTGACAGTTTGATGCGTTCACAGTTCATGTCTCTCATGGTTCCTCCCATGGATATGCCCAGGATCTGTGTCTGCACCGCACCCGATGCGACCACGGCACACACGTCATTGTTGATGGTTGTCACTGCGGGTGCCACTGCCGTTGGCGGTGGACTTTTGATTGTGGTTGTAGAATTGGAATTTGTAGTAGACGTGGATCTGCTGGTGGAATCTGTGATGATTGGATCTGTCTGCGCTACCACTGCGGTCATAGATAATGATAAAACTACGCCCGCCCAGAATTGTTTATTATTATAAAACATTTTTTGTCTAGCTCCTTAGGCGACATTATATTTAACGGAGTCAAAACAAAAAATAAACGGTAGTTTTATTTACTGCTATGAGATTGGGATATTTTTAAGTAGATTGATACAGTCATTGAACAAGATCTGTTGATCCAGTTCATCAGATGACAACTGGATGTTGTCCAGACGTTGCAGGTCTTCCATGAGTTCCTGGAATTCTGCTGAGTTGACATCACCGCGTGACAATGCATCTCGATACTCCAGGGCTTTTTGCACGCGATGCCCCAGGGCATTGTTTTGCCTACAGAAATTTTCTACAACTTGTTGGATGTTCATGCTCGAGGTCTCCTTCCACTCACTGACAACATCTTGCGAGCGGCTTCGTTTATGTTTTTAATTTTGGCACTGCAGAAAAATTTGCTAGGTGGTCGGTCTCCACGATAGCGTTGATCAAAATCTCCCACTATTTCACTGAGATTACGATTCATCTCTTGTATCTTGGAATTGTCAGGCAGGCTGGCACTGTATGTGGTCAGCCAATCTACTTTGTGGCGTATGTCTCTGCTCACTGTTCGGATTTCTTCAGTGGCACATACTGCATCTGTCTTGGTCAGTTCGATGATGTCCACCAAACGGGCTTGCTCATTATAGTCAAAATAACTAGGGAATAGAGCACAAGCCGACAGTAAAAAAGCGACACTAACGGTCGCTACTAAATTTTTCATATACGCCGTTCCAATCCGGACCTGGGTCCTTGTGTTTATACTTAGCGATCCTATGAGAAATTTCATCATAGAAGCTGTTCAGCGTGCCGCCCCAGCGTCCGTGTAGGTGTTCTATGGCCTGCTCACAGAAACTCCAATTCCGCTGGCGATAGTTTTCCATGAGTTTGGAGTGGAGATTGATGAGATTGGGCATGGTACCTACTTCTTCCAATCTCACTGCATCAGTGTCTAACACACAGAAACTGTCCAATACCGGACCATTGGATTGGATCTGTATCTGGTCCAGTTCCAACACAGTGTATTTGTCTCTCAAGCCATCTGCTGTTTCTTTGCCAAATATTATGTGCATACAAATTCCTTTTAAATATGTATCATGCCAATAGCATTTGATTTAATTTCAGACCTCCATGTAGAAACTTGGGATCAACCATTTGATTGGGAAGGTCAGGCCACTGCCACGCTTTGTGTGGTTGCTGGTGATGTGTCTCGAGACCGTGCCTTGGTCAAAGACACTTTGGAAAAACTTAGCCAACGATATCGTGCAGTGATGTTCATAGATGGCAACGACGAGCATCGGTGGACCTTGAACGATCTTGGGGACAGTTATCGCAGTCTAGTGGAAGACATAGCACACATACCCAATGTGACCTATCTCCAGGACAATGTGGTCGTGGTTGATGGTGTGGCATTTCTGGGCACCAATGGTTGGTGGAGTTTTGATTTCGAACCTGGGATAGACTACGATCAGACGCGGTTATGGTTCCAAGACAGATACCAAGTTGATAGAACAGTATCGGATGCCATAGAATCCATGAGCATGCAGGATTTCGCCTATCTGGCCAGATCAGTGCGTAGATTGCAGACACACCAAGACGTGAAAAAGATAGTGGTGATCACTCATACTCCTCCACGGTTGGATCTCATACATCATGACATCGACATAGCGGACTCATACCGCATCAACTGCTCTGGCAACAGTTACATGACCCAGGTATTGGGTGAAGACACAGAGCGCAAGATCTCTACTTGGTGTTTTGGACACTATCACGGTGACGTTGACACCACTATACAGGGCATAAGATATGTGAACAACTGCAGAGGACGAGGCAACACACCTTGGTGCAAGCCCGTTTATTATCCTCGTAGGATTGAAATCAGTCTCTAGGCCGAATCTGGCTCTAGTTTGACCTGTAGAGGATAGCCGGCACCACGTGCCATCACAGTGACTTCAATGCCTTTTTGTTCAGCTATTTCATAGGGCAATACGGCCACTACCGCTGACCCTGCTTCATGGATGTCGAAAGTGATTTTTTCTGCGGTTGAGGGACTGTAATCAAAATGTTCTACCAGGCTTTCTATCACGAATTCCATGGCAGTTTTGTTGTCATTGATATAGATAACCTTGAACATAGGTGGCTCTCTGAGAACCTCCTTGGGCCTGACAGTGGTTCTAGTTTTGGTCTGTGTAGCAGTTTCTGACATGTCTTTCCCTTTGTTCTCAGTGGAGAGCACTGCCCTCCACTGTATTTACGCTAGTATACTACTTTGCGTATGAGATAGCAATACGCTTTGGCTTCATTTCCTCAGGCACGATACGCTTGAGATGCACGTTCAGGATACCGTCTTTCATCACTGCATCCTGGACTTCTACATAATCGGCCATTTGGAAAGTGCGCAGGAATTTGCGAGCAGAGATACCACGATGCAGATAGTTGATTTCTGAGTCATCAGTGTTTTTTTCACCAGTGATCACCAACTGTCCTTCATGGAAATCTACATTCACTTCACCTTCAGCAAATCCAGCCACGGCTACCTGTATTTCATAGGTATCTTCTCCGGTTTTCAGGATGTTGTAAGGCGGGTAATTCTGGCTCTGCGCGGCATGGTCAAACTGATCCATGATGCGGTCGAACAAGCGATCCACGCCAATGGTATTGCGATAGAAGGGGGTGAGATCAAACGATGTGATTTTAGTCATAACATTCTCCTTTTGTTTAAGCAAGTTGACTATGTAGGCCCGACCATCGGCACCTACAACTGTATTTATACAGGATTTTTTTGCGGTTGTCAATATCTTTCGCCGGCCACATTCACCAATTCATAGTCCAGCCAGCGTCGCCACGGTTCGGGTGGATTCCATGTCATGGCCCACATGGTATAGGTTTCATCATGGTCGAAAGCCACACGATGTTCGTATTTTATGGTTTTTTGTGTGTATCTCACGCTGTATTGCTCTGCCCAACTTTGCACCTGCTGTTTGATCAATTCCAAGGTGCGGTGATAGTCGCCGTGTTGTGGCAACCGGAACCGAATATACATCAGAACTTTTTGGGGGGCAGTTGCTGGCTACGTAGATATTTTTGCCAGCGTTTTTTGGCAGCAGAGGCTTTGAGTTTACGGCGGGTGGTGGGTTTGACATAGGTCTCGCGTTCTTTGAGTTCAAACAACAGACCTGAATTCTGTATCTTTTTCTTGAATCGGCGCAGGGCCTTTTCCACATTGCCGTCAGGGACGATCACTATTTTACCCAAACTACTCCTCCTTGTAAACGGGTTGTGGATTATTTATTTGCTCTCGATTGATAACTACGCGGTTTATTCCTCTGTCACGATAGCGTTTGATAGCGAACATGTGTGGCATCAACACACGTTCAAGTTCGCTGTGCAAGGCGCGGGCACCGGTGCCGAAATCCGCAGAACGCTGTGCTATGGTGGTCAAGGCCTCTGTCTCGAAATCAAGATCTATGCTGTCTGAAGCAAAAAGGTGTTGATATTGGCGTATCAAGCAGTTCTTAGTATCAGTGAGCACATGCACCAGGTCATCTGTGGTCAGTTCATCTAGGCTAACCCAACTGGGGAAGCGGCCAACGAATTCGGGTATAAGGCCAAATTTAACAAGATCATCGGGCATGGTCTTTTGTAGATCCACGTCGCCCGATACCTTGACTTCAGCATTGAATCCCATAGAAGATCCGAACAGGCGTTTTTTCACGATCTGGTCCAGGCCCACGAATGCCCCGCCGGCAATGAACAAGATATTGGCAGTGTCTATCTCGATCATCTCGCCACCGGGGTGTTTACGTCCGCCACCAGCAGGCACTCTACATACTGTGCCTTCCACCACTTTGAGCAAGGCCTGTTGCACACCTTCTCCACTCACGTCTCTGGTGATAGACGTGGATTCGCCTTTGCGGGCTATCTTGTCAATTTCATCTACGAATATTATACCACGACGACATTTTTCTACATCGCCACCAGCGGCTGTGAGTAATCTCTGTATGAGACTTTCCACATCATCGCCCACATAGCCTGCTTCAGTTATGCTGGTAGCGTCGGCTATGGCGAATGGTACATCGAGATATCGAGCCACGGTGCGGGCCAGTAGAGTTTTTCCTGAGCCTGTGGGCCCCAGCATCAAGATATTGGCTTTGTCCAGTTCTATTTCTGCATCGCGATTCTGTATGCGTTTGTAGTGATTGGCGATGGCCACTGCCAAGACGATCTTGGCACGGTCCTGCCCTATCACATACTGGTCCAGATACTGTTTGAGTTCTTGAGGATCGATGTCTGTGTGATTGTGTTCTCTCGTGACTGGATCTTCTTGCAAGAGTTTTTGGCAAAGATCCACGCAATCGTTGCAGATGGCCACATCATTGGCCACTATGAGTTTTTTAACATCGTCTTTGTGTTTGTTGCAGAAACTGCAATGTTCGTATGAAGTATCTTCTTTCATGCTGGACCGTTGAATTTGGGATCATCTCGCAGTCTAGCTTCTATTTGTTGTCTTTCGTTTTCGTTCAACAGATCAGCATCATACTCGCCAGAACCGATCTTGGTGATTAGATATTCGATATAATCGTCATTGTAGGTAAATGTATCAGTGATTTCTTTGTCCACTTCGATCCATTTCGCACCATTCCATTTATACAGTTTGGTTGGCAGGAAATCCACACGGATAAACGCATCGCCGCGACTGGGAGTGGTGGGAAATCGCGTGCCAAAATCTACATTGGCATATTGTTCTTGATCATCTGCTTGTGGTTGCAAACTCTGTTGCCATGGCAATCGTTCTATCTTGCCTTGAGACAACAGTCTCTCATGCCTGTGTAGAGTGTCTTCGGGATTTTCCTGTTTCCATTGGCGTTTGGCACGTTTGATTGGATCCTTCTCGTCAGGAGATTCTTCTTCATCGGCATCACCCACATACTGCACATCCGGACGCACAGTGACAATGTCCGGCATGTTGACATACACAGGCTCACCTGGGCGATTATTTTGGACGATTTGCTGTGTTAGGTCTTGTCCGCCCCATTGCGTAGGAGGGATAGCCGCCACTGGGTCGGAGGGTGGCACATCCACAGGATCTTGGGCATCAGGCTGGCCAGCATCAGCATTGGGTCGCCTCCATTTTTTTATCTTGTCGCGCCATTCATTGACACGATCCATCACTGGACTGTCGGGTGGTGCAATGAAGCGTTCATCGGGATCACCCTGGACACCGTATTTTTCCCACTTGTAGCTCTCAGTGGCTGCCAGCAACATGAATATGGCCAAAGGATCAAACACTACCACGAGTATTATGATCACCCAACGCACAGCCTTTTCCAGCAGATTGGCATCAGGATTGTCGCCATAGATCAAGGCCGCTATGTATTTGATTGGACCTACCTCGGCTTCGACCTTGCGCAGGTTCGCGGCTATGGGTGCCCGTTGTTCGTTTAATTTTGCTATCTCGGTCTGTGCTCGAGAGATGTCTCCTTGCAGGTTGCCACGCTCACGGGCCTGGGCACGGCGCAGTGCCGCGGCTTTGTCAGCACCCTTCTCATCGGATGTTCTGCTGAGAGTTTGATCTACAGATGCATCCATCTGTGCCAGAGCTCGCCTGGCCGCGTCAATGTTGTCTCGCTGGGTTCTTATTTTTTCATCCAGCAAGGCCACTTGGGCGGCCACATCTCCAGTGGGCACTGCTTGATCTAGATGGGCCTTTGACAGGAAGCCAAAGATGCCCATGGAAGTGATCAACATCAGCACACCCACGGCTGGCACTAGATAGACCTTCATGGCTCGTTTGCAACGATGCCAGTATTCGTGCAACCACACCGTGACAGTGAGTTTGGCTATCTCCAGTATGGTTCCCATTATGGCCACGGGGATCACGGCCGCGGCAAAAATAGCAGTGAGACCTATGATGGAATAGAACGCGGCAATGGCGCTGAGGCACAGTGCCACTGCCAGCATCAGGAATGTAAGGAACATAGATTTATTTACCGGCTTTATGCTTGTCCTCCCCTGCTACCTGCAGACTCATTTTGACCGAGACCCAGGTGGCAAAACGCAGGTCAGGCACTTCAAACCACACATACACTCCGGAACGAGATCTTCCAGATTTCAAACTCTCAGTGAGTTTTCTCTTTACTCGAGGCTGTGTGCGCCAGTTTTTGCCAAACCATTCTCGGCATTCTCGCATGACCGAATACCATTGCTCTTGTGTGGTTATGCTGACGTAGATTCGATGCAGACCTGGTTCCATGATATTATTATAACATAATTCAATGCCAAGTCCTATGCTTTTCGGCGACCCATTCAGCACCATCATATTCCTGTATGATCCATTCTACGCCAGCGGGAATCTCGATTATCTTGAGTTTGGCGAACCGACTGTTGGCCGCATCGCCCATTTCTCGGACTACTGCGATGAGATCAAGGTCATCTCGATCTAGCATGTGATCATGCAGGTTTTCATCATCTGGGTCCCACCCACGACGCACACAGTATCGCACCCAGGCATCTCTACTGAGGCCAAATCCACCGTGTTGTTCGTTGATCACGATCTGTCGGATACCCTGGATTTCATTGAGCAGTTGCTTTTGTTCCGGAGATAGGTCAGGATCATCCAAGGCTTTCATCACGTCTTTTTTCTATTGCAATCATGGAATCGCTGGAAGGTCACTGCCATGTTCACGAAACGATCTCGATCTCGAGGATCCAAAGTGAAACAGTCAAAGTCACCATAGCGGCGATTGCGTCCAAACACATATTTCACAGCCAACCACACACGCTGATACCAAGGTCTATAGGCAAGTAGGTACACTGTGGTGTAGAGTTCACCATCATCGGGGTCATAGTCAAACCTCAAAGTGTGTTCGGCCGAATGGCACGAACAGGTGTAATATTCAGATTTACAGGGTTGCATCATGTCTCCAAGTGTTGGTCACATCATCCCAATGACGACGATCGTAGATCCTGGCATCCATGGTCCAACCAAAAACATTGATCATGAACCACGGACCTGCATGATCAGTCTGCCGCCAGTTGAGATCTAGTTTGATTTCCAGCCAGTTAAACGCATAGTGGCTGAACTGACATTCAAAGGTTTTGTTGCGAGTCAGCGGCCAAGACCAACAGGCAAAGTTGCGGAAAGGCCTTGGCGGCCATGGATTGCGGAACCGGATGTCGAGATCTATCATCAATGGATTCCTTTGCTGTTGCGCCATGCCTCAAAGCACTGACGCGGATGACGTATCCACATCCAGGCTACAATAACGGGGAAGGCCAACAGGGCCGCCGGGATCAACAACCACAGGCTCAGTATGCGACAGTAGATCCTAAACTTCATATCTCCGTCGTTCAAACATTTTGCGGATGCGCCATTTGATATAGGCCCACCACTCACTGCGAGGAATATGTCTCATGTTCGTCTTGCCTCCATGACAATACCAATCACGGCCAGTGTCAACCCAGCCACCAATGCCGCGACATTGTCAGATATCAGTGACTCAATTGATAATATGACCACTGCGGCCCAAATCATCAGATTCAAATTTTTTCTCCAGGTTCAAACCCACGGAATCTCACGAATCGTGGAAATCTCAGTGAGTATGATCCGTCTTGGTTTTGCGTGACTGCGTCCGCTTGGATTTCAACCAATCGACCAAGTAAGTCATCGCGAGCGGTCCAGAAGTCATCCCTATCGCTATCAGACAAACCACTGCCAACATTAACACGAATATTTCTGCCATTGTCATCTCCTTCACAAATTATAGCACCCAATCGCGTTTGGTTGCGACCGGTTCCTTGTTCAAAACCCACGATTTCCAAATCCACTGTGATGGTAGGTTTCCATTTCATCCAAAAAGACGTTCGTTTGCACTCATAGGGCGCATCCACCGACTTGATCATTATACCTTCATAGCCGGCTTTCACAGCATCCTGGGCAAAGCGATCCATGATGTCATGTCCTTCGCCGGTGTCTAGATCGACGTCCAGTCCGGGCATGATCCTTAAACAATCGGTCTGTTCTTGCAGTGGTTCCATGGCTCGGTTCAGTATGTCCAGTCTTTTGTGTTGCTGGGCATTCCAATGTCCACGCTCAAAGTCGTCCAAAGGAATGATGTCAAAGATGTGATAGACCATGCCATCAGTTTTGGCATCACTTTTGCGATGTGCTTGGCGCATGAGTTTCTGGAATGACTCTCCTACAATCTCACCATCCAACACAAATCTACCACCTGAGTTCAGTCCATGACGGAACACAGCCCTGCAATCTTCTATGGCTTCAGCGATCTGCGGAAAGTTGTCAAAGGGTTTGCCGTTGCGGCTATAGAGGTTCACTGTGCTACCGCTGACCACTGCCAGCACACGCACCCCATCTAGTTTGCACTCGATGCGTTTGCGACCGCGCATCTTGGCCGGATGATCGCCGGAGTCTTGCGCCAGTTGGCAAGTGAACACAGGTATCTTCCACTCTGAGTTACCCAGCACTTTGTTTAGAGTCTTTTCTGAAATACCACAGCGGAGATCTTTGATCAGCACTCGACGGGCCAGGCCGTTCCACTCCACAGAGTCAAAACGACCAGCCAGTTCGTCGATCCTACCACGTGCCTTGTTGCCAGTGATGCTACGAGTTCGGAGGCCTTCCGTGAGAGCCCAGAACTCAGTCCAGGGATTGTCTTTTCCTGTGAGTCCTTGGGTTTCTGGAACCTTCTTCACACCATAGACGAAATAAGGATTGTAGGCCAGGTAGCAGTTGTATAAAAAACACTGCGCCCCTGCCGACCCTAATCGGGCCGCTATCAGAGCCTTTTCGATCACTGCTTCTTTGTGTAGCCTAGAGTCTGAGCCTTCGAGATCTTCGATCCAATCTGCCGCCACTTTTAATCCATTGAATTCTTCATTGTGCCAATCGCGTGCCTGTGTCATGCCTTTACCTTTGTATTTAGACTGGATTCAACCTTCATTTCATATTCGTTTATGATGTGAGATATGATGCCGGTCTCATCCATGGCATAACCATGGCGATTCCAGATGCGCTGGAGCACCTCGATGTCATCCAGTGTGAACGTGATTGATAAGGTGACATCTCTTTGTGTCATGCGGCCACCCGATCAAAAATGCTCTGTTGCAGTTCGGCGACTTCATCTCTTGGCACATAGAAATCTGTGCGTGGGTCCCAGTATTCACCGGCTATGGGATCATAATACAGCACACGGCCGTTGGGATAGTGGAACGGACCTTCCAGTCCCGATCGTGGACCATAGTCCTGGTTGTGTTTGAAAACGTGATAGGCCATGTTATTTGACCTCAGCGGCACCGATGTTGCAAGCGGCAAAAAATCGGTCGCAGTCAAATCTACGATTGGCTTCTTTGCAGGCAGATGCCACCGCGATGGCCGCTTGCAGACGGCAATGCGGATCCATGATGGAATCGATGTATTTGGCGAGTAGTTCAAAGTGTTTCTTAGACATACTGTGGCTCCAAGTTGTTTACTGTAACTCGTATTATAGCAGAATGGCTATTTTCGGTCAACCACAAAAAAACCCTGCTGTTGGCAGGGTTTTCGGCTAGGTCAGTGTCCGCTAACTTAGGATCTGATCACCAGGGCGTCGGCTTCTTGTTTGGTCAGAGTGTTTGGCGCCAGCGTCCCAGGAAACTGCGGTTGTTCCGTAGCCAGTGCTGTGTCTGTCTTGATGCCTGCATTGTCTAATCTTTGTTGATTGCGACCTTCGCGCATGGCAGCAATCAAAGCCTGGCCGCCTAGGCTGTTGGCATTGGCCACACGTTCCAACCACATGGCCGGTCCGCCGAATTCAGTGTTTCGGCCAAATTGCGGCAAGGACTGACCAAAACTGATCGCAGTTGTGTCAGTCGGTCTTACAACTTCGACCCTGAGATCTGCACGTTGTCTGTTGAGATATTCTCTGCCATACTGTTCTTGCCAGATTGTTTCATTGGCATTAACTGTTTGCGCATCCGGATAATTTTCATATATGTCGGTTGATGCCACAGCGGTGTAAGGAATGATTCCATTGAGCCATGCATCTTCAAACGCTTCTAGATCGCTAGCGAATGGACCATAGACACCGGCAGCCGCCCAGCCTGCTGGAATGGTAGTATACCAATCGCCGGGGCTCATTGGATCCTCTGCTGTAAAGGCTCCAGCACATAATTGCTGGATGGTTTCGTAGATACCTTGATTCTGTGTGAATTCCGCAAAGGCACCATTGTCATTGAGACTGGTCAACAGGGGGCCATTGTCCTGTAGAGGCTGTCCTGAATTATAACCTGCGGCAAATCCCACGATGTCTGAAACTACATATGACCCATTGTTGCCGGTAGCTAATTGTATGTCATAATCTTCGCCATAGTAATTTTTCCAATAGTCGATCACCGGCTGGGTCACATATTGTTCCTGACCGGCGATCAATGGCAAGTCTCTGAGATTTTCCAATTCCAAGATGCTGGCAGCCAATGAATCACTGCTGGTATTTGAAATTCCTTTGACCTGTAGGAAACTGCGCCCTAATGCGGCATTGGCCACTGCTAAATCATCGGGAATGATGCCTTTGAGATTGTCGCCAAGATTGTTAAGTTCGGGATTGATGCTGCCACTTGCTTCATAGATACCACGGAAGCCCACAGACCCCACTCGGATAGGAGTGGTCAGTGTGCTGGAGCTGGATGCAAAGAGTTTTTGTGGATCAAGTAGGTCTTGACCTTTCTGCACAGCGACCTGCGTATTATTTAAGATACCTTTGACTTGTGTGACTTCGGTGGGCGTGAGTTTGGTCAGCTCCGTGTAGATTTCTTTTTGTATGCCAGCAGGAAGATTTGCACCTTGTCGCGCTATCTGGTTGAGATCCACACCAAGATCTTTGAGACGCAATTCTTGACGGCCCAACAGCGCATTGGTTATGTTCACGCCCAACTGCTGTGCTGTGCGGGGATCTACCTGGATGTTGCCCAGTTTGTCATAGAATGGACCCAGCGTTCCGCTGTTTTCAAGGTTGGCGATCAGTTGTCCTGGATAACCAAGGAAATCGAGTTTGGCCCAGTCCACTGTGTTGCCAAGTTTGCTGATGTCATCGCCCAGACCTTCAAACCATTTGCTGACCCCATCAACGCCGGCAGTTATGGTATTTTCCATGTTGGTAAAGGTTTTGTTGAGATAGGTTCCAGCCGACTCGGCCGCGTTGATAAATCCATTGGCTGTCTGCGCAAAAGAATTGGCAGCATTGAATACTGACCCTAGGATCTTGGGATCTCCAACCAGCGCCCCTGCGACCAATGTACCAGTGCCCCCAAGAGTTTCGCTAGCCCAAGTGATGCTTTGTGTGATAGCGGTCTTGAACACCCCTTCTGTAACCGAGGACAAAAATTGTGCTGTTTTTGGTCCCCAGGTTCCAGAAACTGAATTGAATACTTGTTTGCCGGCTGCGGCCGGGGCGGTGGCCAGATTGCTCCAGGCTTCTCTCATGGGCGCAGTGAATTCTAAAAAACTGTTGGTCATGGAATTGAGAGTTTCTCCCAGACCTCCAAGCCCACTGAACCACGATTGGCTCGCGGTGTTTTCAATGATACCCGACGCCACGGCTTCAGCAGTGCTCATGGAAAAGATTTCACCCGATGGAGTATACACAGTGACCAAGCCTTCGGCTGCACTGCCGGCCGCTCCACCGATTGGCGCTCCTCCAAACACTTCTGCGAGACCGCCGTTGGCAATGAATGCGCCAACCGCAGTCATGATGATCGAGGTAAGTGCGCCTGCGCAGGCCATGGCGTTAGGATATTCCTACTATGACGTCGAGGCTTCCAAATATTCGGGGGTCAAAACAGGTGTCAGGCGACCCGACATATACAATGGGTTTGCCTTCGGCCAGCACTGATAGACTGCCTAAAGTAGTGAAAGCGACGCAATGAATCTCGCAACCGGGTGCACCGCAACAAGGATGTGGTGTGACCAAGGTTCCTGTGGTGCAGGCTGGGCGACCGTTGATCAGCACGCTGAGAGCGCCGGGAAACACTGCGAGACCCCCGGCTATGTTTGGGTCTCCGATTCTTACTGATGGTGGCATGATGTTATCCTGTTATGATTTGTTTGGCCGGCGGAGTGGCGATTCCTGTGGTGGCCTCAATGTATTTGGCCTTGACATCTTCGCGAGTTTCTGCCTGCATCACTATCGTAGCAGTATTTATATGCACAGTTTTGTCCTGATTTGCTGAGAACAAACTGGGCATCATCTGTAGCCCTTGTGGGCCCAGGACCATGGATATGGGTTGGTTTAATTCTATAGAATCAGCCAAACGATTGACCACTTTGCAAGTGATCTCCTCGCCGCTGGTGAGTTTTAAGGTGTATATTTCACCGGATTGAAAGTTCATAGAGTTCCTAGGTTTTCAGTAAGGCCCATACGATTGAGAATCTCGTCTGTGCTCATCTTACTTAAACCTTGGAACCCACCTTCCACAAATAACTTGCCTTCAAAATAGATCTGCGGCACTGTGCGATGCCCTTGTGCAGTGATAAACTCACGGGCTCCGGCATTG
>SXGQ01312565.1_pt1 | contig 16374 bp, 16 predicted proteins | sample 3178371 | NCBI WGS metagenome assembly SXGQ01 (sample SAMN11356859, study PRJNA531348) | freshwater metagenome | isolation source: freshwater sample F1-20 | place: China: Fuxian Lake, Yuxi | collected 2017-12-25
AAAATCCGGCCAAGGCCTGCCTGGCCAAATGATCAAACGGGTCAAAACACAGAACGGGCAGCGCCTCCCCCTCCGCAGGCGTAATCGGCAAAAGTCGATGCCGCAGCGCAATCCTCGCGGGAAACTTATCTCGTAACGGCGCCGGAATCGGCGGTATTTCCCCCTCCCAAACCGGTAACCCCAGCGACTCTCCCAACTTATGGGCAAATACCTTTTCATCCACCTGCCCGGTCTCCAACAAAGCGTTCACCATCGATCTCTGCTCCGCCGAGGCATCCACCACCGCTTTCTCGCAAACTGGTAAATCCTTCGCTCCCGACTGCTGGGCCAACTCCAGCAGGGCTTGGGTTAAGCTCATACCGTTAGCACCTTGGCCAATCGCTCCGGGTTAAGCCCCGCCAAATCCTTCGTGACAAAGTGCCCATCCTCCCGAATCAACTTTCCATCAAAGAAAATCCGCCCCCCGCCATGGGCTCGATCCTGCAAATTCACTAAATCCCAATGAACTTGCGAACGATTCCCATTGTCTGCCTCCTCGTAGGCTTGTCCGGGAGTAAAGTGAAAGGACCCGGCAATCTTTTCATCGAAAAGAATGTCCCGAATCGGAGAACGAATATATGGATTTAATCCCAAGGAAAATTCGCCCACATATCTTGCCCCTTCGTCACTGTCGAAAATGTTCTCCAGCTCCCGACTTCGTTCCGCCGCCGTCGCTTTGACAATTTTTCCTTGGGCAAACTTCAGGCAAACCCGATCAAAAGGAATCCCACGGTAGACCGCTGGTGCGTTAAAGGTCACTTGCCCCTCGACACTATGTTTCACCGGGGCAGTAAACACCTCCCCATCCGGAATATTTCTCTCCCCGACACACGGAATCACCCCGATCTTACGAATCGAAAAGCGCAAATCAGTTCCCGGCCCCAATATCTGCACCCGATCCGTTCTCTTCATCAAGGAGACCAGCGGCTTTACCGCGTGGGACATTTTTCGGTAATCCAGATTACAAACTTTAAAATAAAGATCCGTGAAGGCCTCCGTGCTCATTCCCGCCGCCTGCGCCATCGCCGGCGTCGGCCAACGCAAAACCACCCAACGGGTATGATTAATACGATAATCTGAAATTGGCCGCAAAATCCTTCCGGCCAGTTTCTGCTTTTCTGCTGGCACGTCACTCGACTCAAAACTGTTCTGTGCTCCTCGTAGCGCGATAAATGCCTGCATCGTTTTCATCCAAGCCAAATCATGTTTTCCCGAAAGCTTCAAACCCGCCTCCGTCAATCCCCGCCCAATCTCCCTCGAGATCCGACCTGTCGAAACTCGGACGTAAGGCTCTGCCCCTCTGGCACGGACGGCCCGAATCAACTCCACCACAAAATCTTCCGGAATTTCCGCCGCCTCGATCCATACCCGATCTCCTCGCCGCAGGGCGGTTGAATATCCCGCCAAAAGCTGGGTTAACTTGCCGTAGCGGGGATCACTCATCGCAATCTTTCCTTAAAACCAGAAAGGACGTAACCTGACACTCTATGAAGGACCATGGGGATAAGTTTCAACCAGTTACCCATTTTGGCAAGCTGGTCGGCATTCTTCTTTGTCTCCTTGTTGACCTAAGTTGGGCCCAACCCCTCCCCGCTGGCCTGACTGGGACAGCCACCATCCAACTCAAAAACAGTGATTCTTCTCAAAATCTGGGCGGAATGGACATTGTTCTAGCCCCCACCACTCTCATTCCAGAAATCCGTCGCTTGCGCATGGAAACCTGGCGGACCGACGGATTGGCCGTTCAACGCAAAGCCGATGGCGAAGAGCAGCCTGTCGGTATCAAAATCGACTTTGCCGATGGTTACAAAAACCTCGACCTCAAAGCCCTCAGCCAAGCGGCTGCCAACGCCGCCACCGCTCGGACCCGCGCTTCCACCAATGGGACTTATGCCTTTCCCGCTCTTTCGCCAGGCCCACGCGCCCTCTATGCTCAGTACAAAAGCCGCTATGCCGTCGCCTACTGGTTACTCGAGGTCAACCTCACCGCCGGTCAAACCAATCAACTTAACCTTTCCGAAACCAACGCCGCCGAGGTTTTTAATCGCTTCATCAAGAAAACCCCCTCCCCCCCTTCCCGCTAAGTCTAAACCCAACTCCCTCCCGAGAACCGCAGCCCCATCCATCCCTCCAACCCCCCAGCGGCACCCCTTCAAAACCTGAATTACAAGATTCTATAAGTTTCGCTTCACCAAGAAATCAGATCACCCTGCCCAGCGTCCATACCTTCATGGGCGACCTATCCATGTTACAATTGTAACATCAATAGAAATTCATCCATTGGTCGCCTGCCAAAGCCGCCAGTACGCTCCCTTGCGCGCCAGCAAATCCTCCCCCTTACCCTCCTCCACCAGACGCCCTTTCTCTAAAACTAAGATCCGATCCGCTCGATGCGCCGCGTGCAACCGATGAGTCACCAGTAGGGTCGTCGGACGGCTCATCAATTTGCCCAAAACATCCAACAACTCCCTTTCAGTGGTCGCATCCAGTGCACTGGTGGGTTCGTCCAGCAGAAGAATCGGCGCATCCCGCAAAAAAGCCCGCGCAATTCCAATTCTTTGTCTTTGGCCCCCACTTAACATCACGCCCCTCTCCCCCACCGGGGTTTCATATCCTTGGGGGAGTCCCAAAATAAATTGATCCGCTTGCGCCTCTTGAGCCGCTTTCTCGATTTCTCGGGCCGAGGCCTCGGGTCGACCGTAGGCAATATTTTCCCGCACCGTCCCGTTCAAGAGCACCGTCTCCTGTAGCACCAGCGCCTGCCGAGACCTTAACTCCTTTTTCGACAGCTGCCGAAGATCGATTCCATGGATTTGAATCACTCCTTTAGACGGGTCGTAAAACCGGGGCAACAACGAGAGCAGTGTCGTCTTGCCGGCTCCCGTCCCTCCCACCACCGCCACCGATTCCCCCGGCTGGATTTGAAAACTTAAATTCCGCAGTACTTCATCTCCCCTCGCATACTGAAAATCAACCTGCTGAAACTCAATTCCACCTGAGCCTGCGGGTAAACGCACCGGACTTTTCGGATCAGGCACATCATCCGGCGTATCCAATACTTCGAAAACTCGCTGGGCCGCTGCCGCCGCCCCCTCCATCGACCAAGCCGTGTAACTCAACTGCTCCAAAGGCGAATATAACATTCCGAGGTAAGCCAAAAAAACCAGTAAGTCGCCCAAGGTCATTTTTCCCGCCACTACCTCCCCCGCCCCCGCCCACAACAAAGCGGCTGTTCCCACCGCTAAAAAGGTTCCCACCACCAAGGTGCTGGCTACGTTGGTCATCGACAGTCGTAAATTTGCCTCCAACGCTTGACGGCACTCCCTGCGAAAAAGATCCACCTCGTGAGATTCCCGGCCAAAGGCGTGCACCACGCGAATGCTCGATAGCCCCTCGCTCGCCCTCGCCAAAACATCGCTTTCTTGCGCCTGCAGATTCGCCGTCTCTTTTCGTATTCGCCCTGCGTACTGCACAATCGCCATCATCAGAAACGGGATTACCCCCAGGGAGAGAAGCGCAAGTAGTGGACTCATTTTCCACATGACCAAAAAAGTTCCCACCAGGGTCAGGAGCGAACCCAAAATGGTGGCAAAGCCACGATTGAAGTAGGTCTGTACTGCCTGCGCATCATAGGCCACCCGAAAACTGGAGTCGGAACTACGTCGCGCATCATGGAATCGCAACGGGAGCGATTGCAAATAGGCATACAACTCCGTCCGTACTCTTAAAAGCGCCTGCAGTCCTACCTCGATTAAGGTGTAAGTCTGGGCCAGGTTGACCGCGCCCCAAAGAAGATGAATCAGGACCAGAGTTCCGCAAGCAGCCGCTAAGGCAGAGGGAAAGGTCCACAGCTCCCCCCCCCAAGGAAATTGAATTCCTCCCTGCGGAGCAATTAAAACGGAATCGACCACAAATTTAAGCGGCCACGGCTTCAACAAATTCAAAACCGTCGCCGCCATCAACAAGGCCAAAGCCAAAGAAATTCTCCCCGCGAAAGGGCGATAGTAGCGCAGAATTCGCAGGGTCAGGCTCATGGATTTTGACCTTTCCCAGTCAGCGGCAGCAGCTGGGCCCGCCGTGCCGCCACCCGCACTAAATCCCCCACTCGGCGGCGCAGTTGCCAACCCGTCCAAAGCCAACCCACAATCGCCAAGCCCAAGAGCGCGAGAAATGCTGGTAAAGCCGTGCGGAAGGATAAACCCACCAAGACGTCCGCGGTCACCGCCGTCAGGGCAAACAAAACACTAAAGGTGCTGGGGACAATGCCTTGATGGACTCGCGTCAAGCGGCGTCCATGCGGGTAGATCTCCGTCAAAGTCCGCAACCGAACGTGCCACCAGCGGTTGGCAAAAATCTGAATGTCCCAGGCGTTCCAGCCCGTGTCTTGCGCATAGCGCCACCCTTCCTCCTCCAGAATCTTTTCTACCTCCTCCAAAAGCGAAATTCTCTCTCGGCCCTGTTCGCTCCAAAACGCCAACTCCCGAGTTCGCCAAAGCGGCAAGCTCGGCCCGGCATCTTTTTCGGGCGTCTGCACGACCGACTCCGGTGTCCTTTTCCCTCGAAGCCAGGTGAAGTACCGCGCCCAATCCCGCACCAGCGGCTGGACCAGTGCCAGGTAAAACACCGTCAACCGCGCGAGGACGGTGTCATGTCGCGTCTCTACTCGCGCCAGCACCATGAAAGAGAGCGCTGGAATCAGGGTCGCCGCCAACATAAGCAAAGGCAAAATCCGGAGTGGCTCAATTTGAATGGAAATCAGAAATATAAAAAGGGTCAGCGCATTCCACTCCAACCCACCCACCAGTTGCGCCCAAGGATTCGCCGGCTTGGGGTAAAGACACTGGAAAAAGCCTGTTCCGAAAACTCCGTGATAAATAATCGGACGATGAAAAACTCTTTCAAATCGAGGTAGCCCGTAAATGACCCCTTTCCATCGCGCCGAACCCTGCGGATCAAAGTACTGCATATGTTTAAAGCGCAACATCGCCTCTGCCTCCCCATAGCCCTTCTGCTGTTTGATGTAAGCCTGCATCGTAAAGCGACGGTGATGCCAAACGAGGGCACTGGGGCTAAAGCCGATGCGATGCCCTCTCTGCAGAAGTCTCCAACATAGATCCACGTCGTCCCCCGCCGTGCGAAATTCTCCATCAAATCCACCCACCTCCTCGAGTGGTCCGCGCCAAAACCCCATATTACAGCCTGGAATATGTTCCGCCTCCGTGTCCGTGAGCAAAACATGAGTGGGCGCACCTGGACAAGCCGCCACCGCCGCCGCAATCGAATTTTTTGCGGGAGGATGCAAGTTGGGCCCTCCCACCGCCGCAAAGGTCCCCTCCAACAGCGTGGCTACGAGAAAATAAAGCCAATCCGTATCCGGCATGCAGTCCGAGTCCGTGTAGGCCAGAATCTCGCCCGTCGCCGCTTGCATTCCCACATTTCTGGCCACGGATAAACCCCGATTCGGTTGCAGAATATTTTTTACGTGAGGAAATTCAGCCACAATCGACTGGGTGTTATCTTTCGAGCCATCATCCACCACGATGACCTCAAAGTCCGGATACTCCACTTTTTGCAGGGCCTCTAAACATCCCCGCAGGGTGGTACCCCCATTATAGCTACAAACAATCACCGACACTTTCGGTATGCGGGCTAAGGGAAACTTTTCTGCCAAAGTGTCGCCGGAAGCCAAAGTTTGGGACGAAAGCGTTCGGTAGGCCAGTTTCGGTTGTCGGTCCCTTCGGACTAGCCCAAAGGCCCAATCCTCCACCTCAATTCCATCGGTAAACCACTCGTCCGTCCAAGAAAAAAGAATCGTGCCCGCTAATCCACCGCGAAAGACTTCACCCCAATGCAAATTTAACAAAGCAGACTGCTCCTCCTCGCTCTGGCGAATGGTATCCATACCGAACTCACCCAAAACTAAAGGCCTATCCTCGGCCAGGTTCTGCAATCGAGATAAATACGCCCGTAAATCTGGCCCTCGGTGCAAATAGACATTGTACGAAAGAAAATCTGTCTCCTTTGGAATCAGATACTCCGTCGGAGGAAAATTCGCATACGCGGCCAGAGCCTCCGAATCCTCGTCTTTGACCAACCTTACGAGCGAATCTAAAAAGCCCTCCACCCTTTGGGGCCCATACCACCGGACGAGATCGGGCGGGATCTCATTATCCACGTAGTATCCCAAAAGGGCAGGATGACCGGCTCCGCCTTTGGCGGCTTTTCGGACCGAACCACGAATTTCTTTTCTTACCGAGGCATCATCTAAAAATAAAACTCTCCTCTGCCAAGGCACAGTCACCATCACCCTCAGCCCATGCTCCGCTGCCAGGTCCAAAAACCATCTCCCGGGTGGGTGATAAATCCTGACCAGATTAAATCCGGCCGCGCCCATCAGGCGAAAATCTCTTTTTACTTTTTCAGGGTGCCCCAGATGCTCTTCCCCCTCGCGAAAAGGCCCGTAGGTGACCCCTTGGATAAAAAACTTTTCCTCACCCGAGAAGAGAAACTTACCCCGAACCTGAATCCGGGGCCCTCGCAACCCTTTCGGCCGACTGCGCCCCTCCGCCTCCGAAGGTGCCGGCCAAGCGGGAAACAAAGGTACGGGAGCGGAACTCACTCCCGGATCTGGCCCTGACCAGCCACCACATATTTATAAGAGGTTAACTCCTCCAAACCCATCGGACCCCGCGCGTGAATTTTATCCGTGCTGATGCCGATTTCAGCACCAAAACCAAATTCCGCCCCATCCGTGAATCGAGTGGAGGCGTTCCAATAGACCGCGGCCGAATCAACTTTGCGCATAAACTCCTCCGCGACCTTGCGATCCTCCGTCACAATCGTGTCGGAGTGATGACTGCCAAACTCCTCCAAATGCTCCAAGGCACCCTTTAAACCATCCACCACCCGAATGGCCATGGTCAGATCGAGGTACTCCGTTTGCCACGACCTCGGCTTTTCCAAGGCTTGGCCCGAAATCCGCGCCGCTTCCGCACACCCCAAAAGCTTCACGCCCTTGTTCTGCAAAGCCTTGACCAAACGCGGGAGAACTTTTTCGGCACCGTCCCGATCCACTAACAAGGTTTCGGCCGCATTACAGGTGGCGGGACGCTGGCATTTTGAGTTCAGCGTGATCGCCTCCGCCATCGTCGGATCCGCTTCGCGGTGGATGAAAACATGACAGATCCCATCCGCATGCTTAATCACCGGCACGCGAGCATGCTCCACCACCGTCGCGATCAATCCCGAACCCCCGCGCGGGATGAGAAGATCAATCACCCCCTCCAGCCCACACATTTCGGCCACTCCCTCCCGCCCCTCGTCTTCCACCAAAGAAACAACCTCCGGCGGCAAACCCTTTTTCTTAGCGGCCTGTCCCAAACCTTCCGCCAAAGCCCGATTACTTTTCTTAGCTTCCCGTCCGCCGCGCAGCAAAGTTGCGTTGCCCGCCTTTAAGCAAAGGACCGCACTGTCCACCGTCACGTTCGGACGGGACTCATAAATAATGCCAATCAACCCAATCGGCACACGGATCTTGAAAATTTCCAGCCCGTTTGGACGGCTCCACTTTTTAATCACTTCCCCCACCGGATCCGGTAATGCAGCTACCTGCCTGACTCCCGCCACCATCTCCCGAAATCGTTTCTCCGTCAGCTCAAGCCGATCCAGCAACGCCCCCGAGGTCCCCGCCGCTCGGGCCGCGACCATGTCCTCCTGATTGGCCTGGCGAATCTTCTTCTCTTGGGCAGACAACTCGTCCGCCATGGCCAAGAGCAAGCTGTTTTTCTCCGTCGTGCTTAGTTGCGCCAAAACCCGTGCACCCTGCTTCGCCCGTTGGGCGACTTCCCTTACCCCGCTCATCGGGCCACCCACGTCCCCGGCGGATTCCGATCGACACTTTTTCCTAAGACTTTCTCCTTCCTTCCATCGGCAATGACCACGTCGATCCCTCGACTCATGGCCAAACGAGCCGCCTCCAGCTTGGAAACCATCCCCCCGACCGAGCCCGCACTCCCCGCTCCCCCCGCGCAGGCCAAGGTTTTGGCATCGATCTTTTTTACTCGGCGAATTAAGACCCCACGGCCGTCCGGTTGACTCATCAATCCAGGGGCATCCGTCAAAATCACCAGCCGATCCGCCCGCGCCAGGATGGCCACGTGAGCCGAGAGCCGATCGTTATCCCCGAAGGCATTGAGCAGTGCAATCTCCTCAAAAGAGAGCGCATCGTTCTCATTGAAGATCGGGAGGGTATTCTTAAGTTTCATCAAGGTGTGCAAAGTGGCCCGCGTGTTTTCGTAGATTTTTCGGCTATCCAAATCCCAGGAGGTTAAAAGAATCTGCGCCACTAAAATACGGTGCGGCGCTAGGGCCACTTCATACGCCTTCATCAAAAGAGGTTGTCCAATCGTGGCGCAGGCCTGCATCTCGGGCCGCGAGGTCGGCCGCTGCTTCCGCCCCAAGGCCTGCATGCCCGCACGGATCGCCCCCGAACTCACCAGTATAACCTCGTGCCCCGCCCGACGGAGGCCCGCGATCTCCCGCGCCCACTGCCTGATTCTGGCCCCTGCGAGCCCACCCGCTTGGGCGGCCAAAAGACTACTTCCGATTTTAATAACGAGTCTCATGGCAATTATTTTACGACCTTTGCCTCCACCACACTTTTTTCACTTCCTGCAGGAAACGAAAGGCCGCCCACGATTTTCCGACCCAACCCAACGGAGCGACCGAGACTTTTTTCCCGCCAAAAAAAAAGGAGGCCAAGCCCAAGACCGGTCCACCCCACTGGCGACTGATCCGCCAAACATTCTCGCCCTCGTCCAGCCAGACCCCCAGAACCGAGGCCTCGCCACAAGCCCTTTGAAAATCCTGGGTGGCTCTCCGAGAGGAAGCCTGGCACGCCTGGCGGATTTCCCGCGCCCGCGTTAGCGCCGCGAGCTCAACCATTCCCGGTCCCTTTGGAATTCCGCCACCGTATCCGCAAAAGGCATCCCCCCACCCAAAACCCTTTTTCGCATTCGGAGAAACGCGCCCAAAGCGCCCAGGCCGTAGAGCAAGGCCAAACCCACCAAAGCCAGAACCCGTGCCTGCGGATCGGGCCAGACCGTGAGTACCACCGCCAGCGAAGCCACCAACAAAGCTAAAATTCCCAAGCCGAGCGCCACCGCCAGCCAAAGAATCGCCTCCACCGCCCGCCACTTTTCCTCCTGCAGTTCGGCGGCCAAAAGACGAAGACGCTCCTCCACCATTTTGATGGACGTCAAAGCCAGATCACGAATGGCGGATATCATCAGTCTTATCGTCGGTTCAAAAGGGCACCGATCATCACGCCCACGACCAAAGCCACCCCGACCGACTCATACGGATGTTTGCGCAGCATTCGATCAGCCTCCTTCATCCCCTCCTCCGCTGCCTCCTTCACATCATCCAAATCCTGAAACCGCTCCTTCGCCGCCTCAATTTTTTTCGCGAGTTGACGCCTCATCTCTTGCGCTTTTTCACCCAAATCTCCCGCGGTGGATTCAATCAGCTCCTCAGCCTGCGCAATCACCTCCTGCAGATGGTGCCGGTCTTTTCCTGCCCCCTTTGTCCCTGTCTTTTTTACTTTGGATTTAGCCATCTCGACACTCTGCCCAGACCCTCCCATGGGAGCAAGTTTCCCGCCAAAGAATCTCCCCGCCCTCAGATCCCCAAGTCTCTGGAGGCCAACCTCTTCTCCAGCATACCCCGTGCCTGGTAACGGGCCCGTAAGCGGGGGTCAAACCAGATCTCGGCAAACATTTGGCCTAGTACGGTAAAAATCCCCAAAAGGGGCATGGCCAAAAGCAACCCATAGACCCCGCCCAACATTCCCCCTGAAAAAATCATCATGACTGTAACCAGTGGATGCATCCGTAAGGCCCGTCCCACCGTCATCGGGGTGTAAAGAAACTCATCCAACAAACGCACTCCCAAAAAAAGAATCACCACCGCTACCATTAACCCGCTCGATTGAGGGGCTTTCACCGCCACCGTCGCCACCGCTAAAATCCCGCCCAAGCCCGAACCGATATAGGGCACCCAAGCAAAAATCGCACAAATTAAACCGAGAAACATTGCGTCCCAAAACCCGAAGATTCCAGGCCCCTTTCCTAGGAACCAGAGCCCCAAACCTAGGCTGATCGTATCCAACATGGTTAAGCCAAACATGCCCCGAAAATAGGCCCGCATCTGCGCATCCATCCGATCAAACAGCAGAAGGGTTTTTTCAAAAAAAGCGTTCGGGACCGCGCGGAGCACAAGACGATGGAAAGCGGTTCCATCCCGTAAAAAGAAAAAGGTCAGAAATGGCACCAGCAGGAGGCTGGGCAACCAGTGCAACAGAAAAAGAGCCACATCCGCCACATACTCCTTTCCCGATCCCGCTAAGAAACCATTCAGCTGCTCCTCCAACCCATCGGCCAATTTCGCTCTCTTGGCAAAGGCAAAGCGGTCCTCCAAGGCCAGAAGATTGTCCCGCAAAACCGATTGCAACCGGTCCCAGTAAGTCGGAATCTGATTTTGAAAATCCGAGAGAAAAGTCAGCATTTTGGGTAAAATAAGAATTGAAAAAATTACGGTCAGAACGGTCGCCGCACCCAAAAAAATACCGAGGGCTTGGCTCGGGGTAACTCCCGCCAATTGTAATCTCTGCAGAAGCGGCTGGACCAAATAGTACAGCACTACCGCCAAAATCAGTGGGAAAGCCAACCAAGCCACCGCCTTTAAAAGAAGAATCGAACCCAGCGCTCCTCCGATGACCGCCACCCAAATGATGGGATGCTCCAACGAACGATCGGACGGACTATTGGGGCTCACGTCGCGGGCGGTTGGACCGAGTCACCTTCGGCCACTTTTCTCAAGCGGGACTCCAAAACCAGTGCTACCCCCATCGCAATTTTATATCCCAACCGGGGCCTTGCTTGAGCCAAAGCCTGCAGTTCGGGTCGGAACATCGCCAAAACTGTCGTGTCCTCCTCCGCCACCACCGTGGCCATCCGTTCCCCCGCCCCCAAGAGCGCCATCTCCCCAAACGACTCCCCCGGAGAGATCACCCCTAAAACTTTCTTGGCCAACAGACCTTTGCGGTTCGCCCGCAGTTTGCCACGGATGACCACATACATTCCCTCCCCTTCCTCACCCTCATCAAAGACAATCTCCCCCGCTAAAAAATGCCTCTCGTGCAAGTGCAGTTTCAAAGTTTCTAATTCCGCACGGTTACACTCCCGAAAAATCGCTACCCCTGAAACCACTTGCAAGATTGGATCCAGCGGGGGCGGACGAAACAGGGAAACAAAATCCATCACTGACCATCCCACTAAATCATCCCTATCTCCAGTTAAAAACTCTCGCCTTTCCGCTTGGGATTCCATCCAACTTCTTTAGATTGGGAAAGTGGAGATCCAAGAAATCACGCAGGATGCGCTCACCATTCTCACCATCTCAGGAGAAATCGATCTGAACCATTCTCCGACCCTGCGCAAAACCCTCCGCGCGAAAGCCCAACTCAAAACCCCCCGCCTCCTGCTCGATTTTACTTCCGTGGCCTACATTGACTCCTCCGGATTGGCTACGCTGATCGAATACTACCAAAGTTCACGGCCCTATGCTGGCCAATTTGCCCTTTGCTCCCTCTGCGCCCGCGTCCGCAGCTCCTTCGATCTCGTCCGCCTGAGCGAAGTCTTTTCGATCTTCCCAGATCAGGCCCAAGCACGGAAGGCTCTGGCCGGTGGTTCCGCTTGAAATTCTCGTTCGAAAGTCTCCTCAACGCCGGCGGTTCCAGACTGACATACGGGCTGCTGAACCTGCGTATTTTTGCTTGGATCCTCTACGGCTTCACCCGCCCTGGAATTCTCGTCCCCTCTCAAATTCTCTCCCAAGTCATCCGAATCGGCGTTCAAGCCGTCCCCATGGCCAGCCTAGTCTCGCTCAGCGTCGGATTCATTCTCGCCATGCAAAGCTCGACCGAACTCGGAAAAATGGGAGCCAACAGCTTCATTCCCGACCTCGTTTCCCTCAGTCTGATGCGTGAACTAGGCCCACTCCTTGTGGCTATCATCGTTGTAGGGCGAAGCGGCTCTGCCGTGGCGGCGGAAATCGGCACCATGAAGGTCAATGAAGAGATTGAAGCGCTCCGGGTCATGGCCATCGATCCGATCCGCTACCTCGTCCTTCCCCGTTTTATTGCTCTGATGATCATGCTACCCTGCATGACAATCTTCGGTAATTGCGTGGGCCTCGTAGGCGGATGGGCCGTCTGCACTCTAGAAATGGGCATGCCAACTTCCTTCTACATCATCCGGGCTATGCAGCGACCAGAACTGTGGGATCTCTATTCCGGGATCATTAAAACTGCCGTCTTTGCACACATTATCATCACCATTGCCTGCTATCAGGGGCTGAATGTGGAGGGAGGCGCGGAAGGAGTCGGTCGAGCCACTACGTCCGCCGTAGTTTATTCGATTTTATGGATCATCATTGCAGATACCCTCCTCACTGGACTGTTTTACCTTGTTCTATGAGCCCGACGCCGAAAAAAACGAATCCCTCCTCAGACGTGATCCTCGAAGTGAAGGATCTTGTTCAATCGTACAATGGTCGGGCCGTCCTCAACGGCCTGAATTTCAAAGTCCGCAAAGGCGAGACTTTTGTCATTATGGGAGGGAGCGGTTGCGGAAAAACCACCCTTCTCCGGATTCTCATCGGCGCCCAAAAACCCACCTCGGGATCGGTCCACCTTTTCGGGGAGGATATTACGAAGGCAGCTCCTCAGGAGCTCGATCGGATCCGGCTCCGCTTTGGCATGAACTTCCAATTCGGTGCCCTTTTCCAGTCGATGACCGTTGGCGAGAACATTGCCCTCCCAATCCAGGAACATAGCCAAGTCGACCCGTCCCTCATCGAAATGATCGTGAAAATGAAACTCGAACTTGTTGGCCTCACTGGTTTTGAGAATTTTAAACCTTCCGAATTGAGCGGCGGAATGAGAAAACGGGTCGGCCTCGCCCGCGCCCTCGCTCTCGATCCTGAACTCCTGTTCAGTGACGAACCCACCTCTGGACTCGACCCTGTCATGACCGCCGTGGTCGACCAGTTGACCCTGGATAGCACTCGCAAGATCGGCGTCACCGCCGTAGTCGTAAGCCACGATATGACCAGCTGCTTTCGCATTGCCACTCATATGCTCATGTTGGGAAGCGGACCCCGCCAAGGAGAGATTGTCGCCGAGGGAACCCCGGACGAAATCCGAGCCAACCCTGACCCCTTCCTGCAGCAGTTCGTCCGCGGAGAGGCGGACGGCCCAATTGCCTTCCGCCTTTCTCAAGATGATTACTTGAAACATCTCCTCCAAGAAGGCTGAATAGACATTCTGTCACTATGAAAAAAGTGCGTTCTGACTTCCTCATCGCTGCAGCAGTCATTCTCTGCAGCTTGGTACTCTTGGGCGCCCTCTCCTTGGCAATCTCCGGGACCGATCTCAACCGCCCCAAAGCCCTGTTGATCATCGATCTTCCGAGCGCAGTCGGACTCGATCGCCAGGCCCAGGTTCGATATGCGGGCACAACTGCCGGCCGAATCCGTTCCCTCCGCCCACTGACGGATGAAGAGCGCACCAAGGAATCCCCAGGATGCTCAATTCGAGTCGTCGTTGAAATTCGTCATCTCCTCCCGATTCTTCGCGTTGGAACAACTGCGTCGGTCATTTCCGATACAGTCCTTGCTGAAAAATATCTCAATCTCAACCCGGGTCCCGTAATTAACCCCCCTCTCCCCCCGGGAACAATTTTGTACTCCAAACACTCCGCCAATCTGGATGAAGTCTTGGCCTCGGGTAAAGAACTGCTCGACGACGTGAACCAGCTCCTTACAAAAAATGATTCCGCCATCAGTCAGGCCATCTTGGATCTCAAAAATGTTCTCGAGAACTTTAAGGTGGTCGCGACCTATGCCAAAACTTTCATGGGAACCGTTGCCCGCAAGCCTTGGCGCCTCCTTTGGGGTGGCCCCGTTCCCCGTCTCCCATCGGAAGAGAGCATCCTCAAAACCGACAAAGTCGTTCCCGGACCGATCCCCAACGATTAACGGTGTCCCAGTGCCTGAGGCCTCTCCCGCCCCCGAATCCTTGATCGATATTGAACTCGCGCCGCCTCGGCTACATGGCTTGCGCGATCTGGCGGAACGATGGGCCCTCTACTCGGGCTTCAACCACCTTGATGCTGGAAAAATTCTTAGTGGGGTCGACGAGGCACTCGCCAACATTCACCTACACTCCTATGGAAGTCGCCCCGGCCCCGTTCACTTGGAAATCCGGCTTTCCAAGCAAGAACTTATTTTTGAGATCTCAGATCATGGCAAAACTTTTGACCTGAAACACGGTGCCATTCGTAAAGCCGGTGAGGTGGGGATGGGAGGATGGGGCACCTTGATGATGCAAAACGGATTTCAACGGATCGAACGCCGCAGAGTCGGAAACAAAAATATCCTGCTTCTCGCACGCCTCCTTCCTGTCCAAAATGAAGCCCGATGAAGCTCCACTTCTGGGGAACCCGCGGAAGCATCCCTGCCCCTTCCACCCCCTCCATTCCCACCCAAGAGTTCGGCGGGGATAGCACCTGCCTCAGCTTGGAGTGGGCCAAAAACAACCTTCTGGTTCTCGACGCCGGCTCTGGTCTGCGCCAAGCAGGCCTCGACTGGACCGCCCAAGGCCGCCGCGCCTTCACCTTTCTCTTCACCCACTCCCACTGGGACCATCTGCAGGGATTTCCCTTTTTTGCCCCCGCCTTTCAACCCGAGGTTGAGATCACGATCTACTCTCCGCGTCTTCCCGGTGCCCACGCCGGCAACCTGATCGAACGATCCCTCCACGCCCAACAGAGCGAACCTTTCTTTCCCGCCGGATTTCCCCAACTCCGCGCTCACATCACCTTCCATGAAATTCAGCCCGACCATGATTTGAAACTGGCCTCCGGCCCGGATTCTCTCCTCATTCGAGCCGCCGCCCTCTCCCATCCGGGCGGTTGCCTCGCCTACCGAATTGATGGGGTCACGGCCGAAAAGAAACGCTCCTTTGTCTTTGCAACCGACCATGAGCCTCCCGCCTCTTCTCCAAGCCCCCTCACCCAACTTGCCCAAGAAACCGATCTTCTCATCTCGGACGGGCAGTACACTCCAACCGAATACAAAAACAGGACCGGTTGGGGCCATGGAACTCCCGAACTTTGCCTGCGCGAAGCCGTCGCCGCCCGAGCCCGCCGTCTCCTCATCACCCACTTCGACCCCACCCACTCCGACTCCACCTTAACCAAAATGGAAAAAGAGTTTCAAAAATCTGCCCTCGCGTCCCGACTTCCGGTTGCCTTTGCCCGCCAAGGCCAAACCATTTCTCTCTAAACCACCCTCTCCGATCTAGTTTCCTGCCGCCGTCGCCATTTCCCCCAAGTGAGTGGGTGGACGAGCCCTAAATTTACCCTCCCAATTTATCCATCCGTCTTTTCCGTTCGCCGCGCTCACCTTCGCCCAGCCTTGGTCAAAGTTTTTCGCCCGTAAGAACTGCGGCGCAATTTTCCAATCCCCCTTAGCATCCACATATCCCCAAGCCGAACCCGCCTTGGCCGGAATTAAATCCTCACTCCTATCCCCCAAGGCATCAAACTTGGGCTCAAAGAGAAAATTACCCCTTCCATCCACCAGCCCCCACTTTCCACCCATCGCCGCCGGCGCCATCCGATCCCCCACGGGCGGAGCGAGGTCGACCCCCTTCACCTTTTCAAAAAAATCGGTCTTATCCACCAACCCGGGCTGCCCGCCCAACTGCACCGCCGCTACCCCGCCCCGAAATGGGCGCACATCGGAGAAGTACGGTTTTATGACCCACTCCCCTTTTCGATCAATAAATCCCCAAAGCTTCCCCTCCCGCGCGGGAGCCAAGCCGCCAATAAACGGCCCAATCCAGTCGTAGCGAAGCTGGCCAATTCGCGCAAAATTCTCACCGAGCAAATACCAGTTTCTCCCTTCCCGTACCCCTGCCCGCCCCTCCGTCAACGGCCAAGCCCAATCGTACTTCGCCTCCACCACCACCGCTCCTCTTTGATCCACATATCCAAATTTTTTACCGAGACGGACTGGAAAAATTTCATCCCCCGCCCAACTCACCGCCATGCATCCCCAAAGAAAAAGAGCGATCAGCCTCATGGATAAATTTTCCTTTCCCCCAGCCCCCCCGACCAACCCTTCTTCCATTCCCAAACCATAGTTAGGCAATAACCTGTGACTAAAACCGCCCCCCCTTGTCCCGCACTCATATTCTTCTATTCTTCCCCA
>SXGQ01196158.1_pt1 | contig 16372 bp, 16 predicted proteins | sample 3178371 | NCBI WGS metagenome assembly SXGQ01 (sample SAMN11356859, study PRJNA531348) | freshwater metagenome | isolation source: freshwater sample F1-20 | place: China: Fuxian Lake, Yuxi | collected 2017-12-25
ACGACATCGGTCGGTGTGCGTTGGAAAACATCGATAGCCTCTTCGCCGCTGGATGCCTCATGAACTGTCCAGCCCTCGTCTTCAAGGGCCAGCTTGACCGACGCGCGAATTCGCTCATCGTCTTCGACAGTTAAAACGCTGATCCCCACAGACATCATTGTTACTCGCTGGCAACGCTCGCAGCGGTGATGAGAGCCGCAAGGGGTTCGAAGATGCTTGGTGGGCTGACGAGCAGTTCTGAAGGCCGAACGGGCCCACCAGAAAAGTCTCCCAATGTGCAGCCTGCCTCGCGGGCAATCAGTTCGCCTGCGGCGATATCCCACGGAAACAAGTTTTCTTCGAAGTAGGCATCTAATCGGCCGCACGCAACGAAACAAAGATCAATTGATGCTGCACCAAATCTACGGATGTCTCGAATGTTGTGAATCATCCGCGATACGCGCCCCGCTTGGATGGTGCGAGCATCAGCCGAATAGCTAAATCCCGTGCACACCAATGCCTGCGAAACATCGTTAATTTCACTGCATCGGATGGGATGGTCGTTCAGAAATGCGCCTCCGCCACGAGTTGCGGTAAACATTTCATCAAGTGCTGGAATGTAGACAACTCCCGCAAGCGGGCCGCTGCTGTCGGCGGCTCCGATGGATACGGCCCAATTGGGTAGGGCGTATAGGAAGTTGGTCGTTCCATCGATCGGATCGACGTACCACGTGATTTCAGTAGAACCAGAGTGCGCCGCGCCTTCTTCTCCCACCACCGAGTCGAGCGGCCGCAATGTGCGAAGGCCATTAAAGATCATCGCTTCTGACGCGCGATCGAATTCCGTCACCATGTCGGTTCCGGTCGTTTTCGTTTGAACGCTGTGCAGCCCAGCCTTTCGACCCGCTAGAGCCATGTCTCCTGCAGCACGTGCCAATTGGCTTGCAACGCCAAGCGCTTCATCGGCTGCAGCAAGCGTCATTTGTCGGAAATTTCTCGCCACTCGCCAACGGCCCGAAGAACCAGTACGGCAACAATGCCCATTCCAATCGCGCCCGTTAACGAACCAACCAACAAACCAAGTCCAGTACCAACTTGGCAGCCTCCTGAACACTGCACGTCAACAAGCGAGTAACCAATCGCTCCACCAGCGAGGCCAGCAATACAAATTGCCGCAAAGGCAATGGCGCGTGCGAGTGGGGATGGAAGTGCAGAAAGTTGGCGATCTTGCGAGCCGAGGTTTGACACAGGGTTATCGTAGTTGTCACCGTGGTTCACTCTGTAAACGCACCTTCGCGAACGATTTTGCATGTTGACATGGACATGTTTTTTGTAGCGGTTGAGTTGCGTCGCCGCCCAGAACTACGTGGCCTTCCCGTAGTCGTGGGGGGTGACGGTCGGCGCGGTGTTGTTGCCGCGGCTTCGTACGAAGCCCGTCGGTACGGTGTCTTTTCAGCCATGCCCGCATCGCGTGCCCGCAAAATGTGCCCCAACGCAGTTTTTATACCGGGCGACATGGACGAGTATGTAAAAGTCAGCGCGCAGGTGTTTGAAATCTTTCATGACTACACACCTTTGGTGGAGGGGCTTTCGCTAGATGAGGCATTTCTCGATGTAACTGGTTCCTTGCGGGCGATCGGATCGGGCGTACATATTGCGACCGAGATCAGGCGCCGCGTGCTTGAGGAGATTGGTCTCGTGTGTTGCGTTGGGGTTGCACCAAGCAAATTCATTGCAAAACTTGCATCCAAACACGCCAAGCCAATCGCTGATGCGAGCGGTGTTCGGCCCGGCTTGGGCGTTTACGAGGTGTTGGCAGGTGACGAACTTGCTTTCGTCCGCCCGATGCACGTCAAATCTTTGTGGGGCGTTGGCCCGGTAACACTGGAAAAACTGACAAGGCTTGGCATTACAACCGTCAATGACCTAGCAGTCATAGATGTTCGAGCACTGGCAGGGATCGTTGGAGATGGTCACGCGCAGCACTTGCATAAATTGGCTCACGCCCAAGATGACCGTGAGGTGGTGCCCAATCGAGAATCAAAGTCAATCGGAAACGAGGAAACGTTTTCCAACGATTTGTATTCGGTGGAAGATGTTCGGGATCATGTTCTTCGTCTGATTGATTCGGTATCAAAGCGTTGCCGCGACGAATCTCAATGGCCTCGGACATGCACCCTCAAGATTAAGTATTCAGATTTCCAGACTGTTACTCGTTCGCACACAGAGGACACTGCTGTAACGAGCTCCCAAGCGATGTTGAAAATGCTTGAGCCGCTGCTGTCAACTATTGATGTTTCGCGAGGGGTGCGGCTGGTAGGTGTGAGTGCTCGTAATTTTGACGTTGATGGACATCAGCTGTCGCTGTTCGATGAGGGAATTCAAAGTAGCGATACTGCGGTGCTTGATGAGGCATGGGCTCCGGCAACGCAGGCCGTTGACGACATTCGGGAGCGTTTCGGCGATAACGCGATTCGCCCTGCCAGTGCGTTGAAATCGACGAATTCATCTGGCAGCACGCCGTGGGGGCCAAGAAGCACTTCAGAATAATCAGCGTGACATTGAGTTTTTACTCAATCCGTGCGAGACTGTTCGTATGCCACTTTCCGATGATGAGCAAAGAATCCTTCGCGATATCGAGCAACAACTGCAAACCGACGAACGTTTCGCTACTGCCGTGTCTCCTTCAGGGCTCTATCGACATTCGGTCAAGACGGTTCGCTGGGCTGCACTCGGAGTGATTGCCTCGCTGGTCTTCACTGTTGTTTCGCTGCAGGTGCATTTCATTTTGGCATTCGTTGGTTTCCTAGGAATGCTGGCATGCGTTCTGGTGATCGAACGCCAGTTGCGTGCAATGAGCAAGGTTGGCCTTAAGGATGTGGCGGCAAGCATTCGTGGTTCACGAATGGCGGCTCAGGCTATGCGCTCCAAATTCGGCCGCGAATAATTTACGTAGGCACGCAAGTGGCCGAAAACAGTGGTTTTCTCGCCGTCGATATTGGTGGCACCAAACTTGCAACAGCAATCGTTGCGCACGATGGGGTAATAGTCGCTCGTAGTCAATCTCCGACACCGAAAACGGATGTATGGGGAGTGCTGTCGAAACTGATTGCGCTACAACTTTCATCCGCGCCAATTGCGTTGTCCTCGGTGGGTGTCGGTTGCGGCGGCCCGATGAAATTTGGAGGCGAGCACGTTTCTCCACTGAACATTCTGGACTGGCGCAACTTTCCATTACGCCAACATTTGAGTGAACTTACCCAGTTGCCAGTTTTTATCGCTAACGATGCGCAAGCAATCGTGCTGGGCGAAACATGGTGTGGTGCTGCTCAGGGACGAGACGATGTACTAGGCATGGTGGTGTCAACGGGCGTGGGAGGAGGAATACTTTCTCGCGGCCAACTGGTGGTTGGTCGTTTGGGTAATGCTGGTCACATCGGACATATCAACGTGCAACCTGGCGGCCGGTTGTGTGCTTGTGGAGCCCGAGGTTGCTTAGAGGCCTACGCATCAGGGCCATCGATCGCACGCATTACTGGTGTGCCCGCCGAAAGCGCATCACTCGAAACCGTGCTGACAGTTGGTCGTTATGTCGGTATGGCAATTGTGTCTGCTGCGGCCATGCTGGACTTCGATTTGGTGGTGATCGGAGGGTCGGTTGCACTTGGCTTTGGAGAGCCATTTTTTGCAGCAGTTCAGCAGGAAGTGAAGCAATCTGCACGATTGGACTTTCTCCAAGGGTTGCACGTAAAGCCGGTGGGGCTGGGGGTCGATTCTCCACTGGTTGGGGCTGCAGCCGTGGCTCGAATGGCGACTATCGTTTAACAAATGCATCCCTCCTACAGCGCCGAAGCAGAGCAGTACCGAGCAAAGGTTCAACAATTTCTCGCAGACAACTTGCCGAAGAATTGGAGAGGTACTGGTTCGCTCGAAGGTGAAGAACTAGAGAGTTTTGTACGCGGTTGGCGGCCAGTGCTGGCGAAGAGCGGCTACTTGGCGCCGGGCTGGCCGGTTGCATATGGCGGCGGCGGTCTGTCGGCGCTAGAGCAAGTAATCGTTGCGGAAGAATTTGAGCGGGCTGGTGTCCCGACTGGCGGCCCCAACGACGTGTTCAGCATTCAGATGCTTGGAAACACGTTGTTGTTGTTCGGAACCGAAGAACAAAAGAAGTACTTTCTGCCGCGAATTATTTCCGGCGAAGACACGTGGTGCCAGGGATATAGCGAACCCAACGCCGGAAGCGATCTTTCCAATGTCGGATTGAAAGCCGTGCTCGATGGCGATCAATGGATCATCAACGGTCAAAAGATTTGGACCTCTGCAGGACATCTAGCCGACCACATTTTTACGCTTGCGCGAACCGACCCAGACTCGCCGAAGCACAAGGGCATTTCATTCCTGTTGGTTGATATGCGTCAGCCAGGTATCGAAGTTCGTCCAATCAAGATGATTTCGGGCGAAAGCGAATTCAACGAAGTTTTTTACACAGACGCAACGACACCGAAAGATCAAGTTGTCGGTGGTGTCAACAACGGTTGGGCAGTTGCCATGGGTCTGCTTGGCTTCGAACGGGGAGAAGCCGCAGCAACCGCACCAATTCGTTTCGCTGCTGAAGTCGATCGCCTTTTAGCGCTTGCAAAAGAGCGAGGCGTGAACAACGATCCTCGCATACGGCAAAAGTTGGCCTGGTGTTATTCGCAAGTTCAAGTGATGAAGTACTTGGGAATGCGCACATTGACTAAGTTTCTTGCAGGCCATCACCCAGGGCCCGACGGTGCAATTTTCAAATTGTTCTGGAGCGAGTATCACAAAATAGTCACCGAAATTGGTGTTGATATTTTGGGAATGGACGCACTCGTACCCTCGGGCAGAAAGCCTTCAAGTGCATTCCAAACCGATGACGCCGGTGCTCCAAACGACTCGATGAGTTGGGCAATGACCTTCTTGAATGCTCGGGCTGGCACCATTTATGCCGGCTCTTCGCAGATTCAGCGCAACATCATTGGCGAGATGGTGCTTGGATTGCCCAAGGAACCAAAGCCGGGTTGATGAGATGAGCGCTCGCACGTATGTCGGCCTTTTGTTCGCGATCATCGCACGCCCGTGGTTGTGGGTGACTGCAGTTCGCCAGGGCTGGCGCATGGTGCCCACTCGCTGGTGGACACAAGCACCGTTTCTGCCAGTTCCTGCAAAGGCGTATGTGCAGTTTCGCCTTATCACCCAATACGGCACGGCGGATCACGACCCCTATATATATGACGTGATCGACTATTTGGAATGGTCAAGAGATTGGCACAGTACCAACCGCTCGAACGGGCGACGCCGAGGCTGAACAATGAGAAGCGCGCTCGTTCTTAATGCAACTTACGAGCCGCTGAGTGTCGTGTCTGCCCGCAGGGCCGTGTGCCTTGTGCTGTCCAGCAAGGCCGAGATCATTGAAGACGACGGAACGCATATTCATGCCGAGACCTTAAGCATTCCTTCACCTCTTGTTATTCGGTTGCGCTACGTGGTCAAGGTCCCGTATCACCGACGAACGGCTTTGTCGCGACGGGCTGTGTTCGCTCGAGATGACCACCGATGTCAATACTGCGGCGGTGTGGCAGACAGCATCGACCATGTTCTGCCACGCTCGCGCGGAGGCATGAACGTTTGGGAAAATGTGACTGCAGCCTGCAGGCCGTGCAATTTGCGTAAGCGTGACCGCACGCCGGAGGAAGCAGGCATGTCGCTTGCGTCCGTGCCGCTCGTTCCGCGCGAGCTTGCTTGGGTCACTGTCTCGGTGGGCAGCGTGCCCGAGGTGTGGAAGCAGTACCTTGCCCAAGCCTCCTAACACACAGTGGTTAGTACAGCAACTGCACTGCAGTGCATCTGAACAACACGCACGAGATTTTTCACCGGAACGAAGCGTCTTCGACGTCCGTATCAATCAATCTGCGCTCGTACTTGGCTCCCGTCAAACGCCAGAGCTCGCAGACGCCGATGCCTGTGCCCGAGAGAATGTTGAAATCGTGCGGCGTAGAAGTGGTGGTGGCGTTGTCTTTCTGGTTCCTGGCGAGCATGTTTGGCTCGACATCGTCATTCCCCGGACAGACGAATTGTGGGTCGATGACGTCTCGACATCGATGTGGTGGCTTGGCGAAGTCTGGGTTCGCGCATTGGCAGAAATTGGAACCGAGGGAGCACAAGTACACCGCGGCAAGTTAGTTAATGATGCCTGGGGCGAGTTGGTATGTTTCGCGGGCGTTGGGCCTGGCGAAGTAACCCTTTCGACAAAAGGTGCAAAGGTTGTCGGCATCAGCCAAAGGCGCACCCGTGATTATGCATCTTTCCAATGCACGGTCTTGCACAACTGGTTGCCCGATCGGTTCGGACCCCTTCTCCGTGCACTTCCAGGTGCGCCCGCTCAGATCGAAGAGCGCGTAGCCACCGTTGCTGCTGGCACCGACGCCATGGTCAATGCGGTTGTGAGACAACTGCTGCTCAACCCGCAACTGCCGTAATCCTGCAGGATTGCGGCATGTTCCTGAAGCCTCCCTTGGCCGCTGCACGCCCAAAATAAAGTGGTGAAAAAAGGTGAAAGATCCTTGTAAGTGGGGAAAAGTGGGGATATCCTGTGTGTACTTCAGCGGGGTGCGGACTCTTCCGAAGTGGCAGCAAGTAGGGGAATGCAAGCCCCATAAGGGTTTGCAAGGGCAGCGGAGGCAAGTGTGTTTGTAGGGGTGCACGAGAGGCAATTGGACCCAAAGGGTCGCATGGCATTGCCAGCCTCATTTCGTCCTCGTTTGGAACCCCGTTGCTACCTCTCGATTGGTCGCGACAAGTGCGTCGACATTCTCACCGCGGAGGCTTTTGAAGAAGTTGCCCGCGACGCGGTGGAAAAAGTACGACGCGGCGAGATGGACCGCAATCAACAGCGCGCGCTTGCAAGCAACACCTTTGAAGTTTCGGTTGACGCTCAAGGACGGATCAATATCGATGAAAAATTGAGGGAGTATGCCGGCCTCACGCTGAACTCGCGTGTTGTGGTCAGCGGCTCGTTTGATCGTGCAGAAATCTGGGACCCAACTCGTCACGAGCGCATCAGCGACGAAGGTCTTACACAAATCGCCGGAACAGGCCTCTAGGTCGGGGAAGGGGACGAGCACGACAACATTTGCGAAGTTCGCCCCGTAAAAATCGGCAACTTCGCATCTCTGCAGTCCTTCAGTCAACAAGATGGACAGCCCCAACTCCGCCCGCTATTCGTCTCGTCGATCCGGGGAGACATCCCGGCGACACCGTTGGCTGGGGGGCTGCAGAGATGCGAATCCCGATAACTGGAGCAACGTTCGAACGTCGAGCCACAACACCATGTCAGCCACCCTTCACACTCAGGAATCGTTTGATCACTCGCCGGTCATGGCAGAGGAAATCGTCGCTCTTTTCGGCGATGTTCCACACGGCGTCGTAGTGGATGCAACGCTTGGCGGAGCGGGACACACCATGCGGTTGCTCGAGGCATATCCGATGATGTCCGTTTTGGGGATCGATCAAGACGAGATGGCCATTGAGCACGCTGCTGCGCTGCGTACAAACTCACCCGACATCGCTCGGCGATTGGATGTTCAGCGAGGAAGGTTCGATTCCATTGACTCTTTCTTGGCTAAACGCAATATTGATTCGATTAGTGGCGCATTGTTCGACCTGGGTGTTTCCTCGCCTCAGCTGGACAAAGCAGACCGTGGATTTTCTTATCGTAATGACGGCCCCTTGGACATGCGAATGGACAAAAGCGCACAACTGAGTGCGGCCGATGTCGTGAATGGTTACGAAGTTCAGCAGTTGGCTGATGTGCTTCGCAATAATGCTGATGAACGATTTGCGTTTCGTATCGCAAAAGCAATTGTTGCTACGCGGCCAATTACCAACACAACACAACTGGCGGAAATCGTTGCGAATGCAATTCCTGCACCAGCGCGCAGAACTGGTGGCCACCCAGCAAAGCGCACCTTTCAGGCAATTCGTATCGAAGTGAACAAGGAGCTCGATATTTTGCCTCAAGCGCTACATGATGCAATACGTGCAACTGCGCCCGGAGGGCGAGTAGCAGTGTTGTCATACCACTCTGGTGAAGATCGCATTGTCAAGCAGGCATTTCGCGACGCCGAGTCAAATCCTCTGGCGCAAACAGTGGCATCTCCTTTCCAGCATCACCATTCAGCCAACAAATTGGTTCGCAAGGTGAAAGTTGCCGAGCGCCCAAGTGCTCGAGAAATTGAACTCAATCCACGCGCATCTTCTGCGCGACTTCGCGTGATTGAAAAGATAGGCAGCTGAGATGGCGTTAGCGATTTCAACCGCGAGGGCGCCACGGCGCAATACTCGTCCGGTCGTTTCGACACCCCCTGAACGCCATCTCACTGTCGTACCGCCAGCAACGAGGGCAACTATTTCATTCGTTGCTACCACCATCTTCGGCATGTTCGTACTTATCGCTGTTGTCATTGGCTTCCAGGCTTTCATTGCCCAACAACAGTTACAGCTGGACCACATCAGTAAAGAAGTGCGACTCGCACGAATCTACTCCGAAGAATTGCGTCAACAGAAAAATTTGTTAATCTCCCCCGACTATTTGCGCACAGAAGCAGCAATGCAAGGGATGACGCAGGGGCTTGGTTCTAGGTTCATGGAAATCCCTGAAGACGTAGTTGCACAAGTGCTTGTCGCTACGGGTCAGATGGATGATGCAATCGCTCAAGCACAACAGACTGCAATGGCAAACCCGTTAGCAGCATTGGCAACATTGCAAGCACCAGGAGTAGCACCATGAACCTTGTAACTGGCACACGTCGACCACGCAGGGACACACGGCGAGCATCGGAAATCATTCGTGAGCGTGCTAGTAAAGCAACCAAGTCGATGACTACCGATTTGCAAGGCGGGCAGATTAGACCCCGTCTGGTTGCCATGTACCTACTCGTTACCGTGCTGTTGCTGACAATGTTGTTGCGAACGGGTTACCTGCAAACCATTGGTTCGGATAAGTATCGCGAAGCGAGCATGGATCAGCGAACTCGGGTTAGTACTGTTCGGGCAGAGCGTGGATCGATCTTGGACAGGCAGGGCTTAGAGCTAGCGCTTCCAGTGCCTACCCGAACAGTTTTTGCCGATCCGTCGGCAATCGTTGATCCCATTGCAACGGCGCGGGCCTTAGCGGGAATATTGCAGATCACCCCTGAAGAGGAAATTGCGCTGGCCGAGAAACTGCAAAGCAAAGGAAGTTTCGTTTTCATCTCGCGACAGGCCCCGCAAGAAATTGCGGATGCGGTGCTCGCATTGCAGTTGCCAGGCATTTCTTCGTACCGAGAACCCAGTAGAGCAATTACGTCGGAAGGTTTGCGCGCACTCATTGGGCGTACCGACCCAGACGGTGTAGGCATTGCTGGTCTCGAGATCTTGTTTAACGACACGCTTACTGGTGTAGATGGAAAATCAATACGTGAGGTGAACAGCAAGGGGCAGTCCATTGCCACAGGGGTAGATCAGAGCACCGAGGCGATTCCCGGCTCCGACTTGGTGACCACGATCGATCGCAATATTCAGTTTCAAGTCGACTCCATCCTGACGCAGCAAACGGCCCGACTTGGCGCAAAAAGTGGAACCGCAATCGTGATGGACTCCAAAACAGGCGAGATCTACGCAATGTCCACAATGCGGCGCAATGAAGACGGCACTTACTCTGCGGATTCGGGTAACTTCGCGGCGGTCGAGGCCTACGAGCCGGGCTCTGTGGCAAAAGTATTCAGCATTTCAGCCGCACTGAACGAAGGAACAGTAGAGACCAACTCGACATTCAAAGTCCCCGGGGCACAGGTGTTTTTCAAAGACACTGAATGGGTAGCAACGATTAAAGATGCTTATCCGCATCCACTAGAAGATATGAGTGTCCGCAAAATATTGGTGGATTCATCAAACCTGGGCACCATCCAAGTAGCGCAAACGATGCCACCCCAAAAGCTGCATGATTATCTGAAAAGGTTTGGTTTCGGCAATAAGACCGAGCTCAACTTCCCAGGTGAAAGCAATGGCCTGTTGGCCGATGCCGATAAATGGCGAGGCCTGGAGAAGGTGACCACGTCGTATGGCTACGGATATGCGTCGTCGGCGTTGCAATTGATAGCTGGTGTCAATGTTGTTGCCAACGGCGGAACCTACGTTGCACCAAGAATCGTTTCTGGAACCATTGATAAAGACGGCATCAGTCATCCTGCGGCGGCATCGTCCACTCACCCCGTGATCAAGCCGGAAACTGCAGCGAAGATGCGCACGTTGATGAGTGAAGTTGTCTGTTTTGGCACTGCGAAGTTGGCGAAGATAAATGGTCTTACGGCTGCAGGCAAAACAGGAACTGGTTACAAGCGCCAAGACAACGGCACATATATTAAAGATGATGGTTCGCGTGCATACTTTGCTTCGTTCGTAGGCTTCCTGCCTGCAGACGAACCGCGCTTCACGGTGCTTGTTTCTATTGACGAACCAGATCCGGCATCGCGAGATCGTTTCGGTGGTACCGCGGCTGCTCCCGTGTTTGCCAATATCGCGCAGGTATTAATCAACGAATTGGACATTCGTCCGTCGGCGACCGACACAGGCTGTCCTGCAAATCGTCCGGCCGAACTTGGGCCAGCGCACTAGCCGCTATGAAAACCAAACGCAGCACTTCTCTTGGTGCTGTGTTGAACGCCGCTTGCGTCCGTAAAAATTTTCATTACGAATTATTTGGAGATGCCGAGACTGTCATCACCGATGTCACACACTCGACTGCAGCGATAACACCTGGGGCCTTATTCGTCTGTGTGATGGGTGAACACGTAGACGGCCATCAACTTGCTCAGCAAGCAATAGACGCTGGCGCTGTTGCTCTACTCGTGGAACGAAGGTTGCCAATTTCGGTGCCTCAAATAGAGGTTGCCGATACACGCCAAACACAGGGGATCGTTGCGGCCGCGTTTTGGGGTTTCCCTTCCGATGACCTGTTAATGATTGCTGTCACGGGCACCAATGGCAAGACCACCACGGCCCATTTACTTGGGTCGATCCTTCGCCAACATGGCTTGCGAACCGAAGTTATGGGGACACTCAGCGGCACGAGAACTACGGCCGAATCCACTGAATTGCAACGACAGTTGGCCCAATATGTCGAGCGCAAGACGCAAGCAGTTGTTATGGAGGTGACATCACACGCGATGGTGTTGCATCGTGTTGAAGGTACCCATTTTGTGCTCTCAATATTTACCAATCTCACGCCAGAGCATTTGGATTTTCATGGAACGATGGAGAGTTATTTTGCTGCAAAAGCATCGTTATTTACTTCAACATTTACCTCGATAGGCGTGGTGAATTATGACGATGTGCATGGTCGTCTGATTGCAGATACAAACGAGATTCAATGCGTTCCATTTTCGGTTCACGATGTCCAGAACATTTCTGCAACGGCATCAAGTCACGAGTTTTCCTGGAAAACACATCATGTCAAGGTAAATGTCGGTGGAAACTTTAATATTTCAAATTCGCTTGCCGCTGTCACCGCGGCGGTTCAGCTTGGTGTCTCGGAAACAGACATCGTTGCAGGGCTGGCCGCCGCGGGGATAGTTCCAGGCCGCTTTGAGCAAGTGCGTTCGAGCACAGGTTTTGATGTTGTAGTTGACTATGCACACACTCCAGATGCATTGCAGAGGGTGTTACTTGCTGCACGAGAAGTAGTGGGGACAAAACAGCGAGTGGTTGTCGTATTTGGATGTGGCGGAGATCGTGACTCCGAGAAGCGCCCACTCATGGGGGCGATCGCCGCGAAGTTTGCTGACTGCGTTGTGGTGACCTCAGATAATCCACGATCGGAATCACCTGCCACGATCGCACAAAACATCATTGACGGCATTGGTACTCTCAGTGCGAATACAATCGTTGCAACCGAAATTGACCGTCGTCTAGCCATACAATTTGCACTGAAATCCGCTCGAAGCGGTGACATTGTGGTAATTGCTGGCAAAGGTCACGAAAAAACCCAAACGATTGGAAATGACGTGCTGCCCTTTGATGATGTTGCAACTGTGAAAGAGATCCTTGGAGTTACTGCATGATCGCTGTACTTGTCGCTGGAGCAGTAGCAATGTTGGTCAGTTTGGCTGCCACCCGCGGACTCATCTCGTTTTTCGTGCGCCTCGGGAAGGGCCAGCCCATTTTGGGCGCGGAGGATCACGGACCCGTGCATCAAATGGGCAAGCAAGGAACACCCACAATGGGCGGAATCGCGATTCTGCTCGCGGCGGCTGTGGGTTGGCTTGCCGCACACCTTCGCGGAGGTCTTCCATTCTCCGACCAAGCGGCAATTATTTGGCTAACGGTATTCGTACTGGCTGCAATTGGTTTCATTGATGATTATCTCAAGGTCAAACGCCAACACAATCGCGGAATATTTTGGAAGAAAAAAGGGTGGATAACGTTCGGCATCACCATTTTGCTGTTGTGGCTACTCGTATCAACAACTGGCGTCGCGGAAACCATCTCGTTTACGCGAGCGATGAGTCCGGGATGGACAATTCCTGGCCCATTCTTTGTGTTGTGGACGGCGTTGATGGTGTGGAGCACAACAAATGCGGTCAACGTCACGGATGGCCTCGATGGCCTCGCCGCAGGTTCTGCGCTGTTTGGTTTCTTGGCGTTCACGATCATTGCCTATTGGGCATTTCGTAACCCAAAGATCTATGACATTGTGAACCCGTTGGATCTTGCGGTGCTTTCGGCGGCCTTTGCTGGTGCATGTGGCGGGTTCCTATGGTGGAATGCCGCTCCTGCAAAGATTTTTATGGGTGATGTGGGCGCGCTGGGTATTGGTGCTGCACTCGGCATGCTTGCGGTTACCACCAACACGCACTTAATGCTTCCGATTATCTGTGGCATCAATGTTCTTGAGGCTGGCAGTGTTGCAGTGCAAATGGGTGTTTTCAAGGCGTCGGGACGTAGGAAGCGATTACTGAAAATGTCGCCTATCCATCACCATTTCGAACTCAGCGGATGGCCAGAGACAACCGTAATCATTCGATTCTGGATAATTTCAGGAATCTGTGTTGCAACTGCAGTTGCAGTCTTTATCGCCGACTTTACGGAGCAAGTAAGACGATGACAGTTGGCCAAGAAACGACACTGGTCTTTGGTCTTGCAGTAGCAGGCCAAGCAGTCGCTCGCGAGTTGGTAAAACGTGGAGAAAGCGTGGTGTTGGCTGACGACTCTGTCTCCGATTTGCACCGAGCGTTCGCTCAAGAGATCGAAATGCCGATCGTGGCACTACAACATTCATCCGAAATCCATCAAGTACTCCATTCGGTGTCGCGTGTGGCTCCGGCGCCAGGAGTTCCAGAAGGGCATCCCGTTGTCATCGCTGCTCGCGAATTGGGTGTGGAGATTTGTTCCGAGTTGGAACTTGCCTACCGATTCGAGCAACGTCGTGTAAGTGGGCCCCGACCAATGGTGGGGATAACGGGTACTGATGGCAAAACAACAACGACACTGATGTCCGCTGCGATTATCGATTCGGCCGGTCTGCGCACGTTGGCCGTTGGCAACACCGATATCCCATTGATCTCCGCGCTTGACACGGATTCACAAGCGTTTGCTGTTGAGTGCTCCAGCTTTCGCCTTGCCCATATTCAGCAATTTCGTATGAGCGCATCGGCTTGGCTCAATTTTGCTCCCGATCATTTGAACTGGCACCCCAACCTGAGCGACTATTTCGCGGCTAAAGCAAAGATGTGGGCGCATTGCATTGAAGGAGACGTTGCGGTGGCACCAGTTGACGACCAACAGATCGTCAGCATCGCGCGAGCAAGTAAAGCAAGGGTCGTCACGTTCGGCGCTGCGGGCGGCGATTATCACGCGACTGAGGGTTGGCTTTGCGGACCAATGGGCCGCATCATGCCCATCTCCGACATGGGGCGTTCGCTTCCGCATGATGTCACCAATGCGCTAGCCGCAACTGCAGTGTGTTTGGAATCTGGTCTCGCAACTGTGGCTGATGTATCTCGTACATTGCAAAACTTTGTTAACGCACCTCATCGCATTCAATTCGTTGGCGAAAAGGGCGGAGTTCGTTGGTTTAACGACTCCAAAGCAACAAGCCCTCATGCGGTAAGTGTCGCCCTGAAGTCATTCGAAAGCATTGTGTTGATTGCAGGCGGAAGGAATAAAGGGCTCAACTTGTCCGCACTAGCCGATTACCCGAGTCGGATGCGGGCGGTAGTTGCGATTGGCGACGCCGCAGACGAAGTTGCTGGTGCTTTCAGTGGAGTGTGTGAGGTGAGAAGTGCAACAACAATGCAGGAGGCGGTAAACATGGCCGACGATATTGCCGATCAGGGTGATGTCGTTCTGCTCTCGCCTGGATGCACCAGTTATGACTGGTATGCGAACTACGGTCAACGTGGCGAAGATTTCATGAAATGTGTCAGCAAGTTGTTAACAAATAAGGAATAGGAGCGTTATGGCATCGATAGTCGGTTCGTCGGGTCCATCTGCTGCGCAGCGTCGTCGGGCAACGCTTGATCGAAAGGGTTATAGCGAAAAGCGTCGCTTGGCCACGGAAGCCCCGAACAACATTTTTTATGGCATCTTGGTTGTGTCGTCGATGCTGATTGCCTTCGGACTCATCATGGTGCTGTCGTCCTCGTCGATTGTTGCCATCAATACGGGTGGATCGCCTTGGAATATGTTTCGCAAGCAAGCAACATGGGCCATTTTTGGCTTGTTTGCTCTGTTTTCTACGTATCGCATGCCGTATCACACCTGGCATAAGTGGACGAAGCCGGTTTTGGCTTTTGCTTTTGGTTTGATGGCCCTGCCCTTTGTGCCTGGTGTCGGAATCACCACAAACGGTGCGCGAGCGTGGGCACAACTTGGCCCAATCCGTTTTCAGCCTTCCGAAGTATTGAAGGTTGCTGTGCTGTTGTATTGCGCCAGCGTTCTTGGAAGACGTCGTGCAGAAATTTCTGATGCACGTCGCACATTTAAGCCAGTGATGTACGTTTGGGCGGCTGCAGCAGCAGCATGCCTATTGCAAAAAGACTTCGGAGCAGCGATCGTCTTTACGTGCATCATCCTTGCAACCTTGTTTATCGCGGGTACTCCGCTTCGTCTCATCGCGGTGGTGCTCTCGGTTACCTTGCTTGGTTCGACCGCTTTTATTGCGTCTAGCACCAGAATGCAAAATCGATTTCTTTCTTTCATTGATATCGAAGGCAATAAGGGCCACTATGCGTACCAGGTCTGGCAATCCATCTTGAGTATTGCCAACGGCGGAGTAACTGGCGTCGGTGCAGGTCAGGGAACAGGGAAGTGGGGCTACGTACCGCTAGCCCATAGCGACTTCATTTTCGCGATTGTCGCAGAAGAGTTCGGACTCATCGGGGCACTGTCAGTTATTGGTGGTTTTCTTGTGCTGGCTTATTTAGGAATTCAGGCTGCGCTCGGTGCACGTGATCCCTTTGGCGCCTTGCTGGCCGGCGGTATTACTACATGGCTCTGCATTCAAGCCTGCATCAACATCGGTGGCGTCATCGGGGCTATGCCTGTTACTGGCTTAACGTTGCCGCTCATTTCGTATGGGGGCTCTTCGCTATTTATGACGATGGCCGCAGTAGGACTGCTGCTTAATGTTGCGCGTAATATGAAGTAGAGCCATGTCTGTTCCCCCGAGTTCAATTTTTGCCGTCATCACGGGGGGCGGAACAAGCGGTCATGTACTGCCCGCGTTGGCTATTGCCGAACTGCTGAGGGAATCAGGACATCCGTTTGATTCACTTCACTATGTTGGTTCGTCTCGTGGCATCGAGACCAGCTTGCTGCCGCCAACAGGAATCGAGAGCACATTTCTTCGCGTCGAAGGATTGCAACGTAGTGTGAAATTACAAGCACTGATTCGCAATGTTAGAGCACCATTTGTACTCGCTTCCGCGCGTTTTGAGGCGAAACGCTTGTTGCGGCGTCTACAGCCAAGGGTTGTTGTTTCGGTTGGCGGCTACGCAAGTGCGCCTACCTGTTCGGCTGCGCGGTCTCTCGGCATACCCGTTGTCGTTGTCTCATACGACCGCAGGCCGGGCTTAGCATCACGTTTGCAATCCCGATATTGCGCGGTCAGTGCTGTCGCATATTTGCCGAGCGGGCTGCGCAAAGCTCAGCTTGCTGGTGCACCGGTGAGGGCAAGCATTCGACATTGCATGCGCCACGAGACGCGAAGCGCAGCGTTAGCAAGTTTGGGCTTCAGGCATTCTGATCGCGTTGTATTGGCAATGGGCGGGTCGCTTGGTTCGCAGGCAATCAACCAATTGGTCGAAACTTTTGTGCGCCATTACCAACACGA
>SXGQ01671081.1_pt1 | contig 16372 bp, 16 predicted proteins | sample 3178371 | NCBI WGS metagenome assembly SXGQ01 (sample SAMN11356859, study PRJNA531348) | freshwater metagenome | isolation source: freshwater sample F1-20 | place: China: Fuxian Lake, Yuxi | collected 2017-12-25
CATCGTGGTCATTGAGCACAACTTGGATGTGATCAAAACGGCCGATTGGTTGATTGACATGGGGCCTGAAGGCGGCTCGGGTGGCGGCACTGTGGTGGGTGTGGGCACACCCGAAACCTTGGCTGACAACCCCGCCAGTTTCACTGGCCGTTATTTGAAACGGCTGTTAGAAAAATAACTCAGGCTGAGGCCGCAGCCTTCAAAATATCGCGTGTGCGAATGGCTTCTTGGCGCGCGGCTTGCGCAAAGTCATCACCCGATGAGGCATACAAAATAGCGCGCGATGAATTGACAATCACGGCACCCGTGGTGGCGCCATGGCTTTGGCGATAACCTGCTTTGATGGTGGCCACCGCATCGCCACCTTGCGCACCCACACCCGGAATGAGCAAGGGCAAGGTGGGCGCCAAACTGCGCACACGTTCAATTTCTGCAGGATAAGTGGCGCCCACCACCAAACCCAATTGACCATTCAAGTTCCATGGGCCTTGCGCCAACTTGGCCACATGCTCGTACAACAAAGGCTGACCTTCTACAGAAGCCAAGCGCTGATTTTGCAAGTCATCACCACCTGGGTTGGAGGTGCGGCACAACAAAAACGCGCCTTTGCCATGGTATTTCAAATAGGGCTGCACTGAATCAAACCCCATGAAGGGAGACAAGGTGACAGCGTCTGCGCCATAGCGCTCAAATGCCTCTTTGGCATATTGTTCGGCGGTGGAGCCAATGTCGCCCCGCTTGGCATCCAAAATGGTGGGCACATGGGGCGCATTGCGGCGCATGTGTTCCATGAGTTTTTCCAATTGGTCTTCGGCGCGGTGGGCAGCAAAGTAAGCAATTTGGGGCTTGAAGGAAATGGCCAAGTCGGCTGTGGCATCGACAATCTGCGCACAAAAATCGTAGATCTTGCTAGCGTCGCCCTTCAGGCGCCCGGGAAATTTGCTGGGTTCAGGGTCTAAGCCCACACACAACAAAGAGCCGTTTTGGCGCTCGGCGCCTTGCAGTTGTTCTAAAAAAGTCATGGCCCGATTTTAAAGGCTCAAACCGCAAGACCCAAACTCACAGCCCCTGGCGGTATTTCGCACTAAGATCGACCTCATGCATTCACTCACCACACGCCAATGGGTCCTCTTGGTGCTTCTCACCTTGGTTTGGGGCCTGAATTGGCCTGTTTTGAAGCTGGGTGTCACGGGTTATCCGCCTCTGACCTTTCGCATGCTTTGCTTGCTCATCGGCACACCCATCTTGGGGCTGGGCCTTTTGGCCATGAAAGTTCCGTTTCGAGTTCCGCGGCAATACTGGCGTGAGTTGTTGGTGCTGGCCATCTTCAACATGTTCATTTGGCATGCTTTGATCATTTTGGCCGTGCAGTATTTGTCCAGTGGCAGATCGGCCATTTTGGGCTACACCATGCCCATCTTCTCCGCCCTGATTGGAGCCTTCATTTTTCAAAACCAACTCTCCAAGCGCGCTTGGGGTGGGGTGTTTGCTGCAGCACTTGGGGTTCTATTGTTGCTTTGGCATGAGTTGTCCAACCTCTCCGGCAAACCCGTGGGCGTGTTGTTGGCTTTGATCTCTGCCAGCACTTGGGCTTTGGGCACCCAACTGATGCGCCGAACCACCATTCCATTGCCCACCCTCACCTTGTCTTTTTGGATGACCGCCCTCACCACCCTGGTGATGATGATCTTGGCATTTGTTTTTGAATCCGACAGATGGCAAGAACCCAGCCCTACACACTGGGCCGCCATTTTCTTTAACGCCTTCTTGGTGTTTGGCTTTGCGCATGCCGCTTGGTTTTATTTGGCCCGCGGCTTGCCGCCCGTAGCTTCCACATTGAGTGTCATGATGATTCCTATTTTGGGCGTGTTCAGCGGCGCATGGGCCCTGAATGAAATACTTCATTGGCAAGACTGGGCAGCGATGGCGCTCATGGTGGTGTCGATTGCCAGCGTGTTGTGGCCATCACAGCCCGCCAGTTTTGCCCAAGCTGAAGACGCCAAAAAGGCTTAAGCCTTGAAGCGGCTCAAGTGCTGCTTGAGGGCACCAAGCTGGCCGCCAAACACAAATCGGCCCAAGCCTTGGCCTTGTCAGCCTGATTGCGAAGCAAGTAGGCTGGTGGATAAGTGACCACCACAGGCACACCCTGAAAGCTTTGCACTTGCGAGCGCAACTTGCCCAAGGGCTCGGCACTTTGCAACAAAGCCAAGGCGGCCGTTCTGCCCATGGCCAAAATCACTTTTGGCTGAACCAGCGCAACTTGACGCGACAAATAATGGGCGCAATGCGACACTTCCAGTTGACTTGCATTGCGGCTCGATGGGGTTCGGCACTTCAAAGCATGGGTGAGATACACATCGCCTCGTGTAAGGCTCAAGGCCTTCAACATATTGTCAAGCAATTGGCCTGCGGGTCCGGCAAAACTTTGCCCATTTTGGTCTTCCTCTTCGCCTGGCGCATCGCCCACAATCATCCAATTGGCTGAAACCAAGCCGTCTCCCAAAATGGCTTGCTGGCGAAACTGACTCAAGCCGCAGCTTGTGCAGGCCGCAACCGCCGACTGCAATTGGGGCCAATCCATGTTGGCAATGCCGGCTGGCAAGTTAGTCACATCCACAATGGGCACAGACAACAATGGCGGTGCAATGCTGATGTCTTTTGAAGGGCTAGCAGCCACTTCCTTGGCAACTGGAGGCACGACTGGCGCTGTTTTGGGCATCCAAACGCGCACACCCATTTCTGCCAACATGGCGCGTTGGCGTTCGTCAAGCTCAAAACGCGTGGCGTTCTCGTTCATTGCAGCAGTGGGGTCTTCCATCATGGCTTAAGTGTTGAGGGGCATGCTCATCACCACCGCAGACTCGCGAGTGGTTCGCCCAGCAGGATAGTAATCTTTTCTCAAGCCAACTTGTTGGAAGCCAAAACTTTTGTACAAACTCAAAGCGGGTGCATTGCTTTCGCGCACTTCAAGCCACAGACAATTTGCACCTTGGACTTGAGACCACAAGCTCAAAGATTGCAACAAACAACGTGCCCAGCCTTGCCGCTGAAAAGCCGGCGCGACGGTGATGTTGAGCAAATGAACTTCGTCAATGACCTGCATGGCCACAAAGTAGCCGATCAAATGTTCCTCGGCCACTAAGCGGTGCGCCACATACCCAGCCTTCAAGGCATCTTTGAAATTGCCCAATGTCCAGGGATGGCTGTAAGCGGTTTGCTCCACTGCCACCACCGCTTGTAAATCGGCCTCTGTCATGGTGAGCAGTTGCACCTGAAGCGCAGGCGTCAACATTTGTTTGAGCTCTGGCGGCCACAAGTTCATGTTGGCGGGAGGCTTGTTGGAAGATTTAAACCACTGGCTTTGGCCAGTTTGATAGCGTCTCGCTCTGCCGTGGTTTGCGCCACTTTGTCGCGAATGTAAAGAGGCTGAACCCACTCTGGCGCAACAGCTTGCTCACTCAACCACAAGGCCGGCGCCATGCGCAGCAAGGCCAAGGCATGCGGCACGGCAGGCACGCAGCGCAAGTGACCACCGCTCAACTCAAACGCTTGCAGCGCAAAGCGCTCTTTGTAAACCTCAAAACCATTGCCAGCCAACACCAAGCGAGGCAAGCCCAATTGGCCCGCTTGGCTCCACTGGCTCAATTCTGCGGCCATCGCTTCGGGTGCGCCCACTTGCAAAGGAAGTACAGAGGTCCATAGCGCGGAAGCAGCCTGCCACCTGTAAACCCCCACGTAAACCTCGCTCATCCTAGCGTCCATCACCGACGCGATGTGCACATCTTCTATGGGGTTGAAAGGCTCAGTGTCTTGTGCATCCAGAAGTGCCTGCCTGGCATCTTCCGCCACAGCCTTCAAACTGTCGATGGGAATGACTTTCAAGTTTGCGCCCAAAGCCAAGCCTTGTGCCACGGCACAGGCTGTTCTCAGCCCCGTGAAAGAGCCCGGACCTTGGCCCACCACCAAGGCTGTTAAATCTGAAAGTTGCAACTGCGCTTGCGCGAGCAGCTTGTGAATGCTGGGAATCAATTGTGCCGAGGCATTGGCGCCGCCCACACCATGGTGATGCCAAGTTTGATCGCCATGCGACAAGGCCACCGACATCATGTCGGTGCTGGTGTCAAAGGCCAAAAATTTCAAGGCTGAGGTCATGACTTCAAGGTTTGGAAAGTGAGGATTTGACCACGGCTTGCCGCACACCAAACAATATACCGCCAGTGACCAATGCCAAACCCATCCACAAATTCCAGGACAAAGGTTCACCCAAAAATACCACCGCGCCCAATGCCGACAAGCCAGGCACCAGCGCTGTGATCATGGTGGACTTGACGGGGCCAAAGGTGCGAATCATTTGGGTGAAAGTGATGCCAGAAATGACCACCGAGCCCACACCCTGAAATGCCGCTTGAAACACAATTTCAGACCATGCAGCTTGTGCCATTTGGCTGGGCAGCACATTGAGATAAACCAACGAGGCATAAACGGGCACAAAGCTCACGAACGCAAATGCCGTGATGGCCATGGTTGCCCGCACCGGATCCAAACCATATCGACGCACCGTGACGCTATAGGCCGACCAACACAAAGCAGCCGCCATGAACAAAAGGTCGCCAATCCAAACATCGCCGCCTTCAAAAGCCTGGAGCAGACTCATGCCGCCCACCAAAATATCGCCACACACAATCATGACCAAACCGATGGCGCGGTTTATGCCAATTTGCTCGCGCAAAAAAAGCCACATCAACAAGGTGGTCCAAAGCGGCAAACTGCCGGGCAGGAGCACAGAAGCGTGTCCCGCAGGCGCATAAAAAAATCCGATGTAGGCCATTACCGCATACAACAAGCCACCAAACAAGCCGGCCTGCACCGTGATGCGCCAAGGCAATGGCGACAGACCCCACAAAGAGCCCACTTTTTCACCGCGCTGACGGGCTTCCCGCATGAGCCACCATGCCCAAGGCAGCAACACACTGCTGGCGCCCAAAATGCGGGCGCAAGCAATGTCCAAAGGCAAAAGCACATGAGAGGCTGAGGCCCGCGCCACGACAATGAAGGAAGACCAGATGAGAACAGTGATCACGGCCGCCAAAGGACCGATGCTGCGTTGGGAAAAAACCATGTCCCAATGATACGTCCAAGGACGGCTAGACTTCAGGCATGCGCACACCTTGCTTTCAAGCTTTTCTTCGAATGGGTTTGACCTTGGTTTTGGCCTTGGTTTTGGCCGGCCCCAGCTTGGCCCTTGCAAGCAAACCCCAAGCTGCGCAAGCTGAAAAATCACAGCTGCCAGAGCCTGTGGCTCAGGCCTTCAAGCAAGCCAATATTCCGCTCAGTGCCGTGAGCATTGTGGTGGCGCCGCTAAGCAATGTGTCAGCCAACGCCGCCCTGCCCAAGCCCCGCTTGAGTCTTCATGCCAATGCAGAGATGAACCCAGCCTCCGTCATGAAACTCATCACGACTTCTGCGGGGCTTTCGCTTTTAGGTCCCGACTTCACCTGGCGCAACAAAGTGTTCATCGATGGCCCCGTCAAAGACGGCGTGTTGCAGGGTAATTTGTATTTAAAGGGAAGTGGCGATCCCAAACTGGTCGTTGAACGGCTTCAAGCACTGCTTCAAGATGTGATGGCCAAAGGCATTCGCGACGTGAAAGGCGACATCGTTTTGGACAGCAGTGTGTTTGACCTGCCCGCCAAAAATCCGGCCAGCTTTGACGACGAGCCACTGCGGCCTTACAACGTCGCGCCTCAAGGACTTTTGTTGAACTTCAATGCCATGCTGTTCAAGTTCACCCCCGATGCCACACGCAGTGAAGCCAAAGTAGATAGCGAGCCGCCATTGGCCAATGTGCAGTGGCCTAGTAGCGTGCCCTTGTCGGCGGGTCCGTGCCAAGATTGGCGCACCCAACTTCGCGCCGATTTTTCCCAAGCCGACAGCGTTCGCTTCAATGGCACTTACCCCAAAGCATGTGGTGAGCAAAAGTGGCCTGTGGCCTACATCGAGCCGCAAAGCTTTGCCCCTCGCATGGTGCAGGCCATGTGGCGTCAGGCGGGAGGGCTGCTCAAGGGTCAGGTTCGACATGGCAGCGCACCTGCAAACGCTGTGTTTTGGCATGAAGCGCCGTCGCTGCCCTTGACCGATATCGTGGCTGACATCAACAAGTTTTCCAACAACGTGATGGCGCAACAACTTTTTCTAACGCTCTCAAGCCAGCAAGACAGGGGCAACTTTGCGGCGTCAAAGCAGACCGTTTTGAAATGGTGGTCGCAGAACTTAAAAGGCCAGAGCCTGCCCGTGTTGGACAACGGCTCTGGGCTCTCGCGCGAGGAGCGCAGCAACGCCCAAGCCCTCAGCGCCTTGCTGCATTTGGCCGCCCAAAGTCCCTATGCAACCGCTTTGCAAAATTCTCTTGCTATTGCGGGCGTGGACGGCACCGTGGCCCGATTGAAAGATCGGCAACCCAACTCCCTGGCCATTGGGCGGGCCCTTCTCAAATCTGGCAGCCTGAGAGATGTGGCTTCTTTGGCAGGCTACGTCGATGGCTTGAGTGGCAAGCGCTATGTCTTTGTCGTCATCGTCAACCACCCCAATGCCAATGCCACGCGCCCGGCCTTTGACAGATTGCTTGAGTGGACTGTGAAAGACGACAAAAAGTCATAGTTCAGACTAGTACTTACCCCATCACCGCCTTGCTTTGGCCTGCTTAAGATGGTCCACAAAAGAACGAGCGTTCTTTTTCAATGGGTCTTTTCAGCAAATCAAAACAAGTCATACAAAGAGGTGAAAGATGAAGTCCATCAAGTGGAAACTTGCACTGCTCGCTACAGCCACTGCCGCTATCGTGGCAGGCTGTGGTGGAGGAAGTGCCGATCCAACCAGCCAACGCGCTGGGATCACATCGGTCAAAGTCATGGGCGATAGCCTTTCTGACAGCGGCACGTTCAAAGGTATTCCAGGTTTTGGCCGCATGTTCTCTGTGCAAGACAGTGCCAGCGAACCCAACACCGTTTGGACTGAGCGCATTGCCGCCTTGCTTGGCACACCTCAACTGTGCAGTTTTTTCAAATTCACAGGCACCACCTTCATTCCTAATTCTGTAACAGGTTGCACCAATTTTGCGGTGGGCGGTGGCCGAATCAACAACTTCGACCCCCTCACCGGTGCAGGCAACTCACCCCTCTCCATCACCTTTCAATTGCAAACGGCCAGCGCTGCTGGCAATTACAAAAGCTCCGACTTGTTGCTCGTCGATGGCGGTGGCAATGACGCTGCCGATTTGGTGGGTGCCTTTTTGACTGCTGGTACCGATGGCGGCGTTAGCTTTGCTCGTATGGCTGGGACTTTGCTTCCCCCAGCCACATTGAACCCCCTGTTGGCTGGGGGTCAAGCTGGTTTGGCACAAGCTGGCGGCCTGTACATGGTGGCTTTGGCCGACATGTTTTATGGCAGCATCAAAACCACGGCTTTAGACAAAGGCGCTGAGAAAGTCGCTGTTCTGAACATGCCTGGCATTACCAACACACCTCGCTTCCAAATGGCCTTGGCGGGCGTTGCTTTAGCCAATGGGGGAGGTGCGGCAGGGGCCGCTGCACGCGGACAAGCCGAAGCATTGTTCAAATCTTGGGTTGAAGCTTTCAACGCCAAACTGGCGACCAACGTCGCTGGCGATAAGCGCATCGTGTTGGTTGACTTCTACACAGCCTTCAACGATCAAATTGCCAACCCTGCGCAATATGGTTTGACCAACGTCACCACGCCGGCCTGCCCACCGGTGCTTAACGCTCAAGGTCAGCCTGTCCTGTCGGGCGGCCTGCCAACCTACAACTTCCAAACCTGTACTGCGGCTGCGCTTTCCGCCATGACTCCGCCGCCTGGCGCAACCGGCGGGACCAACTGGTGGCAAACCTATGCCTTCTCAGATGGCTTCCATCCCACACCCTTAGGCTATCAACTGCTAAGCCAGTTGGTTGCAAAGTCATTGGCCACAGCGGGTTGGCTGTAATTTAAGCAAAGGAGAAACACCATGAAAACTAAATTCTGCTTTGCGCTTTCAGCGATCACTGCACTCACTTCGCTGGCTCTGAGCACCTCAGCCCAAGCACAATCACAAGGGAGCTGGCTGGTTCGGGGTGGCATCATGCAACTTGCACCGCAAGTCACCAGCGGTACGCTTTCTGCACCGTCTTTGCCTGGCGCTCAAACAAGCGTTGGCAACAGCACGCAACTTGCGGGCGGCGTCACTTACATGCTCAGCAACAGTGTGGCCATTGATCTGCCCCTGGCCTTGCCCTTCAAACACAACCTGTATGGTGCTGGCAGCATTGCCGGTGTGGGCAAAATTGGTGACACCAAAGCCATTCCTGCCACCGTCATGGTGCAGTATCGTTTTGGTGAAGCCGGCGCCTTGTTTCGCCCTTTTTTAGGTCTGGGCGTCACGTATGCCAAGTTTGACAGTGAGCATTCCACGGCCACATTGTCTGGCCTCACAGGTGGCACGCCCCAAAACCCCACCACGCTCTCAATTCAATCCAAGTTTGCACCCACCCTGCAATTTGGCGGTTCTTACAAAATTGATGAGCGTTGGTTTGTGGATGGTGCCATTACCAGAACGCCCCTGAAAACACGCAACACTTTGTCGACAGGCCAAACCTTGGACATTGAACTCAACCCCATCGGCATTAGCTTGGGTGTGGGCATGCGTTTCTAAAACTGCCCTTGCCAAAAAGCACCTTTCGAGGTGCTTTTTTTTTGGGCTTCAAGCGGCCGCTCTTTGAAGCCGATCACGCACCCCTTCCCATTCAGGCGTATTGGGTGGCGTCTCAATCCAAATGCTGCGCACGCCACGCGCATCAAAGTTGCGCAAAACAGCAAACACCTCGTGTGCGGCCTGCGTTGCATTGGCCGGCATGGCGCGCCAAAACAAACCACCACCCAGCAGCTCTGGTGAAGGCTTTTGCACTGACCACAAACCCACGTTTTGCGTGTGAGGGCCCAAGGCTTCTAATGCCTGTTGCCAATCGAGGGGGCTCATGAGTCGTACTTTGGCAGCCGGTGCGTAATGCGATGCCAAGGTACCCGAGGCGCGTGGAGCTTCTGCTTCCAAAGATTCTGGGCTCGCCAGTTTCAAGCCGCAGGCCTGCTCAATTTGCGTTCTGCTGATGTGGCCGGGCCGCAGCAACACGGGCACGCCACGGGTGCAATCGACAATGGTGGACTCAATGCCCACCTCGCATTCACCGCCATCCAAAATCAAAAGTGAATCGCCAAACTCCGATTGCACATGGGCGGCAGAGGTGGGGCTGACACGGCCAAACAAATTGGCACTGGGCGCGGCCACGCCCCACACCCCTTTGGCTGCGCAAGCCTTCAGCACTTGGTGCGCCAAAGGGTGCGAGGGACAGCGCAGACCCACAGAATTTTGCCCACCCGCTGCTTCGGCCGCCATCTCTTGAAGTCGAGGCAAAATAAGTGTGAGGGGGCCAGGCCAAAATTGCGCCATCAAGTTTTTCGCAAACGCGGGCACTTCACTGGCAAATTTTTTGACTTCGTCGGCCGATGCTACATGAACGATCAGAGGGTGATTGGATGGCCGGCCTTTGGCTTTGAAAATTTTGGCCACGGCCGCTGCATTGTTGGCATCCGCTGCCAAGCCATACACTGTTTCTGTTGGCAACCCTACAAGCTCACCTGAGCACAAAGCATCAACAGCTTGTTGCACATTCAAGGGAAGAGCGCCAGAAATGATCATTGTTCGGTCAATCAACTGCAGTCTGCGCGCAACTTAAAAAGCCTCAATGCCCAAAATGGCTGCGGCCTTCAGGGCCACTTGGCGCACCTCTGAAATGGAGGCCCCTGTCACATTGAGGTGTCCCATCTTGCGCGCTTTGCGCGCTTGTGTTTTGCCATACAGATGCAAGTGTGTGCCAGGCAATGCCAGCACAGCAGCCCAATCGGGTGTGCGCATTTTGCTCTGGCCATCAAACCACACATCGCCCAGCAAGTTCAGCATGATGGCCGCGCTGTGTTGACGGGGTTGCGTCAAGGGCAAACCGGCCAAGGTGCGCACCTGCAAATCAAATTGCGATTGGTCGCACGCATCGAGCGTGTAGTGGCCGCTGTTGTGCGGGCGGGGTGCCATTTCATTGACCACCATGCTGCCATCTTGCAGCACGAAAAATTCCACGCACAAAACACCAACATAATTCACACCATCGGCAATGGCGCGCGCTGCAGCTATCGCTTGCGTCTGCAAAGCGGCGGGCAAGTGCCCTTCATAAACTTCGGTCACGGCCAAGATGCCTTCACGATGCAAATTGCGTTGCACCGGAAAATTCACCATCTGTCCATCGCGCCCGCGCGCCACAATGACGGAACACTCCAGCGCAAGGGGCAACATCTTTTCCAGCACGCAAGGCACTTGCTTCAAGTCTTGCCATGCCTGGCGCAAAGCGTGTGCATCTTTGACGCGCACCTGGCCTTTGCCGTCATAGCCCATGCGCGCCGTTTTTAAAATGCCGGGCAGCAAGTTTTGCAACAAAGCGGCTTCCAATTGATCGGCAGATTCAATGGGCGCGTAGGGGGCACAAGCGACACCACACTTCCCAAAGTGCGCTTTTTCTGCCATCCGGTCTTGCGCAATGGCGACTGCCTCAGCGCCTGGTGAAACTGGCCTGTGCTTGGCCAATTCGCGCAGGGCAGGCGCAGGAACATTTTCAAATTCAGTGGTGATGGCGGCACTGCATGCCGCCAATTGTTTCAAGCCTTCAGGATCGGTGTACGCAGTTTGAATGTGGCGATGGCTCACCAGGCCCGCAGGGCTGTTGGCATCGGGATCGAGCACTGCAGTTTCATACCCCATGCTTTGCGCCGCATGCACAAACATTCGGCCCAACTGGCCGCCACCCATCACACCCAAGGTGAGCGGTTCAGCGCCGCTCACGCGCCACCCACTGGCGGCAAGCTCATGGCTTGTGCGGCAGCCGTTTGATCTTGTCTGAATTGTTCCAGCTTGGCTTGCAAGCCTGCATCGTGCTGCGCCAGCATGGCCACCGCAAACAATGCCGCGTTGGCAGCGCCAGCAGCGCCAATGGCGAAAGTGGCTACGGGAATACCTTTGGGCATTTGCACAATGCTGTGTAGCGAGTCGACGCCCTGTAAATGCTTGCTGGCCACTGGCACGCCCAACACCGGCACCACGGTTTTAGCCGCTAACATACCGGGCAAGTGCGCTGCACCGCCAGCGCCCGCAATGATGGCTAACAAGCCACGTTCCAAAGCCGTTTCGGCATAAGTGAACATTTCGTCGGGCATTCTGTGGGCTGATACCACTTTGGCCTCATGATCGATGCCAAACTGTTGGAGAATCTGCACTGCGTGTTGCATCGTGTCCCAGTCTGAACTGGATCCCATGACCACGCCAATGCGGGTTTTGGCTTTAGATGCTGAGTTTGGCATGTTTGGCTTTGATGAAGCGTTAAAGAAAAATTGTCTCAACCGAATTTCGGTTGAATCCTTGAATTTTAAGGTTTAGGCCATAGGTCTGGTAAATATGATTGATGTCACCGTAGAAACTTTTGAAGCCGAGGTCATGACGGCCTCCATGACCACGCCTGTGTTGGTCGACTTTTGGGCCCCGTGGTGTGGCCCGTGCAAAACCCTGGGCCCGCTTTTAGAAAAAGTGGAAGAGGCTTACGGTGGCCGCTTCAAGTTGGTCAAAATTGATTCCGACCAAGAGCAACAACTGGCCGCAGCCTTTGGCATTCGCTCTATTCCGACGTGCATTTTGGTCAAAAACGGCCAGCCGGTAGATGGTTTCATGGGGGCTGTGCCCGAAGGCAAGTTGCGCGAATTCCTTGACAAACACGTGCCTGGTGAAAACGAGGTTTTGGCCGAGGCCGAAGTGCAAGAGGCCGAAGCCTTGATGGAATCGGGCGATTTAGAAACCGCTCAAACCAAATTGCTTGAGGCCCTCCAAGCCAACCCTGCAAACGACGATGCCCGCTTCGACTTGGTCAAACTGCTGATCAGCATGGGCCAACTCGACAACGCGAGCACCGTGCTCAAACCCTGCCTCGCGCAAATTCCGCTCAAGTTGCGCTTTGAAGCCCTCAATCAGTGGCTCGAAGCTTTGGCATTTGTCACCACCGACCCCATGGGCCAATGGCCGCTTGAAAAGTTTGATGCCCTCATTGCCGCCAACAAACGTGACTTTGAGGCTCGCTATGCCAAGGCCCGCGTGCTGTTGGCCAGCGACGATTGGACTGGCGCCATGGACGAGCTGTTAGAGATCATCATGCGCGACAAAAAATGGAACGACGAAGCGCCGCGCAAAACCATGGTGGGCTTGTTGGAACTGCTCACGCCGGTTGCCCCCAAAGGCGGTGCGGACCATACCGGCAAATCGGCGGGTGGCATTGAACTCATGGGCAAGAGCGCGGTGCAAGAAGACCCCCAAGCGGTCATGGTTTCCAGCTACCGCCGCAAACTCAGCATGATGCTGAACTGATCAGCGGGTCAAACGCTGCAGCGCTTCTTCGTATTTTGCCGAGGTCTTTTCAATCACTTCACGGGGTAAACGAGGAGCAGGTGGGGTTTTGTTCCAAGGCTTGCCATTGACCAGCGTGCTCTCTAGCCAATCACGCAAAAACTGCTTGTCGTAGCTGGGTGGATTGATGCCTTCCACATAGCTTTCAGCAGGCCAATAGCGAGAAGAATCGGGTGTGAGCACCTCGTCCATCAAGACCAAGGTGCCATCGGCATCGAGGCCGAATTCAAATTTGGTATCGGCAATGATGATGCCCTTTTGAGCGGCAATGTAGCTGGCCGCTTGGTAGATGGTAATGCTGATGTCTTTGATGCGCGTGGCCAAATCGAGGCCAATCATTTCGACGGTTTTTTCAAACGTGATGTTTTCATCGTGGTCGCCCACGGCCGCTTTGGCGGCTGGCGTGTAAATGGGCTCAGGCAATTTGCTGGCGTTCTTTAAACCCGCGGGCAACTTCACGCCGCAAACCTGTTGACCCTCTTGGTATTCTTTCCAACCACTGCCAGCCAAGTAGCCACGCACCACCGCTTCAACAGGAATGGGCTTGAGGCGCTTGACCAACATGGAGCGGCCCTTGACTTGGGACACTTCATCTGCACTGACCACACTCTCGGGGGCGTCGCCTGTGAGGTGAATGGGGCACAAGTTCAAACCCTTGGGCCCCAGTTTGTCGAACCAATACAAAGCCATTTGGGTAAGCAGCACACCTTTGCCAGGAATGGGCTCGCCCATGATGACGTCAAACGCACTGATGCGGTCGGAAGCCACCATCAAAATGCGATCAGTACCGACGGCATAGTTGTCGCGCACCTTGCCCCTCGCGAGCAAGGTGAGGGACGTTAAAGCGGAAGTGTGCAATGCAGAAACTGTCGTCATAGTGTCTGCATTATCGAGCCAATTTCAGTGAACGACTTGCGCCAACTCACCTTTTGCGTATTGCGCTGCCACCACTTGCAAACTGTGTCCCTTGATCTTGGGCGCTTGTCCTTCACAACCAAATTCAATATAGCGCTGTTTGCAAATTTGCTTGGCCGCTTCGCGGGCAGGCTTGAGCCAATCGCGAGGGTCAAACTTGTCGGGGTTTTGCGCCATGAACTTGCGCACGGCAGCGGTCATGGCCAAACGAATGTCGGTGTCAATGTTGATTTTGCGGACGCCAAACTGGATGGCCTTTTGAATTTCTTCCACGGGCACGCCGTAGGTTTCTTTCATGTTGCCGCCATATTCGCGAATGATGGCCAACAAGTCTTGCGGCACGCTAGACGAGCCGTGCATCACCAAGTGGGTGTTGGGAATGCGCTTGTGGATGGCCTGAATGCGGTCGATGGCCAAGATATCGCCCGTGGGCTTGCGTGTGAATTTGTAGGCGCCGTGGCTGGTACCAATGGCAATGGCCAAGGCATCGAGCTGCGTGCGCTTCACAAAGTCGGCGGCTTGCTCGGGGTCGGTCAAGAGCTGCTCACGGGTCATGACGGCGTCAGTGCCGTGGCCATCTTCCTTGTCGCCTTGCATGGTTTCGAGTGAACCCAAGCAACCCAACTCACCTTCCACGGTGATGCCCAATTTGTGGGCCATGCTGACCACTTTTTGGGTCACTTCAATGTTGTATTCGTAGCTGGCAATGGTTTTGCCGTCGGCTTCCAAGCTGCCGTCCATCATGACCGAGCTGAAGCCCAAATTGATGGCGCCTTGGCACACATCGGGGCTTTGACCGTGGTCTTGGTGCATGACCACAGGAATATCGGGGTAAGACTCAACAGCGGCTTGAATCAAGTGCTTCAAAAAGCCTTCGCCTGCATATTTGCGAGCGCCAGCCGAGGCTTGCATGATGACGGGGGCGCCGGTTTCTTTGGCAGCCTCCATGATGGCTTGGACTTGCTCCAAGTTGTTGACGTTGAAAGCTGGAATGCCATAGCCGTTGGCTGCGGCATGATCCAGTAGCTCGCGCATCGATACGAGTGCCATGATGAAGAGTCCCAAAGAGTGAAAGAATTTTTCTACAAACCCATGTGTCAGACCGATGCGCAGGATGGGGGCCTTTGGCAAAAGCATGTAACCGGCTTGTAACTGATTCTGATTTTAACAAGTCACTTCTTGATTTGGCCGGGTTTTCTGCACTCAGACTATGATTTCACCTATGTTTAGTTTGCGCACTCTGTTTTCTTCTTCCAGAACCTGCCCTCACTGGCAAACCGATGCCCTCATCAGTTTGGGGCTCATGCTGACTTTTTTGGCTTGGGACAGCACGGGTTGGGACATGGCCCTGGCGCAGCCTTGGGGCAACAGTGCTGGGTTTGCACTGCGCGACAACTGGTGGATGTCCACCGTCATGCACAACGGTGCCCGCAACCTTGGATGGTTGATTTTCTTGGCTTTGCTCGTTGGTGTTTGGAAGCCCTGGGGCCAATTCAAACACATGGCCAAATCAGACCGTTGGGGGGTGTTTTTATCGTTCGTGGGCGCCTTGCTTTCAGTCACCCTGATCAAAGCCTTTAGCCACACGAGCTGTCCTTGGGACCTGCAAACATTTGGCGGTACTGCGCCATATGTATCTCACTGGAATGTGTGGCTGGACGATGGCGGCGGCGGTCATTGCTTTCCTGCTGGCCATGCCTCCACCGGTTTTGCCTTCATTGCCGTCTATTTTGGTCTGCGACAAGTTGGCGCTCCGGGCGCTCGAAAATACCTGCTAATGGCCGTGTTGGCTGGCTTTGCGCTGGGTCTATCACAGCAAATGCGCGGCGCTCATTTCATGAGCCACACGCTTTGGACCGCTTGGCTGTGTTGGACCGTGGGCGGGATAAGCCACCACTTGTATCAAATGATGCGAACAGTGGTAAATTCAAAAAGTTAGGGCTTACTCAGCCCTGCAAATTTTGAGCATATTGGTACCGCCAGGTGCGCCCATGGGCTCGCCACAGGTAATGGCATAAATGTCACCCGCACCCACAATGTTGCGAACCTTCAACAGCTTTTCAGCTTGCGCCAAGGCGGTGTCTCGGTCGGCGCTGGTGTCCATGAGGAGAGGGCGAACATTGCGATACAGCGCCATTTTGCGCTGCGAGCTGATTTTGGTGGTCAGCGCATAAATAGGGATGTTGACGCGGTGGCGGCTCATCCACAAAGCGGTTGAACCCGATTCGGTCAGCGCCACAATGCCCTTGGCATGCAGGTGGTGCGCCGTGAACAAGGCGCCCATGGCAATCGATTGATCAATTCGGCTGAAGGTTTGACCCGTGAAATCGGCGTCCAATTCAACCTCTTCGGCCGCTTCGGCGGCCAAACAAATTTTGGCCATCTCGACCACGGTTTCAAGGGGAAATTTACCCGCAGCTGTTTCTGCGCTCAGCATGACGGCATCGGTGCCATCCAACACCGCGTTGGCCACGTCGCTCACTTCGGCACGGGTGGGGACGGGGTTGGTGATCATGCTTTCCATCATTTGAGTGGCCGTGATAACCACCTTGTCGTGGGCCCGCGCCAGCTTGATCATGCGCTTTTGCAAGGCAGGTACAACGGCGTTACCAACCTCCACCGCCAAATCGCCACGGGCCACCATGATGCCGTCGCTGGCCAACAAAATTTCTTCCAAACGGGGGATGGCTTCTGCTCGCTCAATTTTGGCAATCAAACCGGGCTTGTGGTTGAACTCAGCCGCGGCCACATTGGCCAATTGGCGGGCCATTTCCATGTCGGTGGCATTTTTGGGGAAGCTCACGGCCACATAGTCGGCTTGAAAGCTCATGGCCGTTTTGATGTCTTCCATGTCCTTGGCGGTGAGGGCTGGCGCAGTAAGACCGCCGCCCTGTTTGTTGATGCCCTTGTTGTTGG
>SXGQ01134140.1_pt1 | contig 16371 bp, 8 predicted proteins | sample 3178371 | NCBI WGS metagenome assembly SXGQ01 (sample SAMN11356859, study PRJNA531348) | freshwater metagenome | isolation source: freshwater sample F1-20 | place: China: Fuxian Lake, Yuxi | collected 2017-12-25
ACCTGCACCGTGGCATCCACTACTGCGGGTCAAAACCCGAACACACACCCTGCTTCTTGGACAAAGATTGACATCCCGTATGTCTTTTCTGCGTTTATGTCTTGGGGTTCAGCCGCTAACTGGTTTGTTTCTGAAGGTCAGATTCAAGAGGCGGCTACCATCGAAGCCAAGGCTAACCAAGTCCTTGAGCAAGAGTACGATAAGTTCCTGCGTCAACAGGGGCAGTTTGGTAAAATAAATATGACAAACACTTACTAATACAATGGCTAACATCTCATTCTCTTCTCCCTTCCTCCGTGGTTTTACCCATACCGAAGTTTCGGTTGGTACATCTGCCAGCACAGCCCTTGCGGTTGCAGTTACACCCGAAAGGCGTTGTAGCGTTATCATCCAGAATCAACACGCTTCTGCGGTTGTCACGGTTATTTTTGCCGATACTGGTACTGCGGGTCTAAAGGTCAAGGCTGGTGAAAGCATCTCCCTTGACAACTACAACGGCATTGTTCGTTGTATTTCTGATACAGCCGATACCCCTGTCCATATCGCCTACGCTACGGCATAATGGGCGTTGACCTACATAGGATAGGCACAGGCATCTCGTCTGGCAAAAGCCGTAATGGGTTCGGGAACATTGTGTCGTTTCCTAGTGTCCCTGCTGGCTTCCCTGCGGCTGGGACTATCCTGTCCACGCAGTATCTGTTGAAACCAATTAATGATGGCGGGAGTTATGTGAGCGACCCCAATGGCGGTCAATACGCCAACGCTATGCACACAGTATACCAGATTGCGGACGGCTCTGGTGGCAGTTACCTTGACTGGGCTACCTCTGTGTTTGCGAATTATATCACGGGCGGCTTTTTTACTGAAAACGGAAGTACCTATCTAATGATTAACGGTGTTCAATATTCCAATGGGTCGTATTCCAATACATACGAACACGATGGCTATGGTGGTATTTCTTATAGCGGTGGTAGCAGTTACAATTCCAACGGAGAAACTATTGTTAGCATAGTAGGAAACCAGACCCTTACTTACTATGATGAGTTTACAGGGCTAACAACTGTCTATGTCTGGCAGACCTTTGATACATATTATTACCACGATGGTTCGGGCGGGTATTATTCCACAAATCTAAATGTGAACACACAGCCAGCGGGTGCTTTGATTCAAAGCGGGGTGATTGATTTAGATGGTGATGTTTACGCTAACCCAGTTGAACTGGCGGGAGAAGTATTAAATCTTAATTACTTTACATACGATATTGTTCACGATGGCAACGGCTCCTACTACGCAAACAACACCCAATCTCAGACATATCCTTATGGCAATCCCTTGCCGTGCTCCGTTTATGGCTCTCAACCTTATCCCTATCATATCTTGGTAGCAGACGCAGGAGCGGGATACGACTTTGGAATTCTGCACGATGGGTCATTCAGAGAGTTTCTTGCTGACGGCACTAACGGCTACTATGTCACAATGCACACAGCGTCTTATTTTGCCGCTGAGACTCCAATCGGAAGTAGTCCAAATGGCGTGGTTAAATGGGACGGAAATGGCGGTTTTTATGAAGACACCAACTAAATTTTATGGCTACTGAACCTATCACAATTGCAACAGGCTGGAACGCCTTCGTCAAGGACGGCAAGACCTGTCTTGGTCTGAAGGAGTTTCCGACTGGTGGCAAGTACTGGGGTAAACTGACCCTTGTCACCAAGCCCACCGAAGCCGAACTCAAGGCTGAACTCGCCCGTCTTAAAATCTCTCTCCCTGCCTAATATGCTTACCCTCATCCTTTCTACTGTCACTTTTCTTGGTGGCGTTTATGTCGGTACACGCTGGTCTGAAAAGATTAAGTCGGTGTACTATTCTATCATCTCTCAGTAATGCCTAGTGAATACCAGAAAGATGGAGACCTAGGATTTGTCGGGCTTAACAGCCGTGACAACCCTAGTGCTTTGCCTACTGGTATTGTTAGTCAGTCTCAAAATTTTCGGATGGACAGAGGTGTTGCTACTGTCCGCAAGGGGATGCAACGCAAGACTATTGGTGCTCTTATCGGGCAAACAGTTTACGGCACAGGCACATACATAAACAACACGGGACAAGAAATTATAATTGTTGTCCTTACTGACGGACTGTATTCCTACAATCCTCAGTCTGAAACTTTGTCTGCTAAGGTTAATTTTCCTGCTGGAGAAACAATCACAACGCAAGATGGCGTTGATGTCGTCACGGCTGTTGATAAGGTCTACATTAGCAGAGGATTTAGCAAGCGTCCCTTGGTCTGGGACTTAAATGTTACGATTACGGCTCTTCATACAAGTCCGTCATCTAGTCACAAATTTCCTAACTGTGTAGGTATGCTTTATTACGCCAATCGTATGATTGTGCTAGGTAAGTACCACGCTGAGACAAACCCGCTTAGAAACTTTGATACTGTTTCAGTAAGCAATTTCTTGGACTTTGATGAGTGGGATGCCCTTGATGCGTTCACCATTAATAACGGCAGTAACGACCAAGTGGTTGGCGTTGCTCCGTGGACTCTCAATGAGTTCTTGGTGTTTATGCGTAACAGCATTTTCTATGTGAACACGGGAACAGATAGATACACTTCTGGCGATGGTCTGTCGGCTACTTCGTCCTTAAAGACCCTTGCCACCGACATCGGTTGCTCTGCCAGAAAATCTGTCGTACAGGCTGGTGGTGGCGTGTTCTTTCTTTCAGATAACGGAATATACTTCCTGCAACCCCAACCAGCCTCTGCGGAGTCTATGAAGTTGCTAACAATGGCTGACCCTATCTCAGCCCCGATTGACGATGTTATTCAGCGAATCAATAAAACCTATGCTTATCGTTCTGTTGCTACCTATTGGAACAACAGGTACTATCTTGCAGTACCGCTTGATTCCTCTGTCGATAACAATGCTATTCTAGTATATAACTTTATTTTAAGACAATGGGAGTCCGTTGACACCTATCCCGCTGGCTTTGACATTTTTGACTTCGTGGTCGCTAAGAAAGATAACCAGAGACGAATGTACGGCATTGACACGGATAACGGTATTTTCTTGATGGAAGAATTAAATTACGATGAATACGGAATATCTTCTGGCATTCCTATACTTCCTTTTTATCTTCCCGCTACGCTGTCTGGGTCTTCATTTTCGCCTAATGCAATAAACGGAATTCTAAAAACACGGAGATATGTGTTTGGCACAATGCAAGACAAGCGTTTTAGTTCTGCCGAGATGGAGATAGTCTGCGATGCAGGCACACAGGTGACAACAGTAGCAGAAGTCTTTAACCCAGACATAACCTATACTTTTGATGTCTTTGGTGCTGAATTCACGGAAGACTCTATTCGTAGGAACGGAATCAGAAAAATTGGTTCTGGAATACAATTTACCTACACTACATCAAATCTAAGACCTTCTATCCGTTCTTCCTCTGTGTATGCAACGGTTCAGAAACCTACAAACAATTCTAAACAATAATTTATGGCACAAATCTCTAAAGGCGATACTTTTACAAACGGGGAACAGGTAACTGGTGCTCGTCTCAACCAACTCGTTGACTCTGCTACCCTGTCGGTTGGTGCTATCCTTGACCAAGGTGCGATGACTGCTGGCACAGTTGCGGCTACCGACTCCGTGTTGCTCTACGACTTGTCCGCTACTGGTCTCAGAAAGCCTACGGTCAGCGATATCCTTAACAGCAACCTGCCTGTCACTACCTCTGCCATTACTGGCGGTGCTGGAGTTGACTTGGTTGTTACCCCTGCGGCTGGGCAAAAAGTTGATGTCGCTGGTGCGTTTGAGTCTGAGTCGGCTAATGTGGTTAACGCCCTTACTGTTGGTGGTGTCATTAATGGCACAGGTGCTATTAAGATTGCTACAGGAACACAGGCTGAACGCCCAGCGTCTCCTATTGCTGGTCACATCAGATTTAACACCACATCTGGCACACTTGAAGTCTACAGCGGTACTGGCTGGATTAACGGCAACACAAGCGGTTCTGCGTTGTTTGACGGAACTGTAAACATCACAGGTGCTATTCAGTTTAACTCCAGACCTGTTTATGCTGTCTATGAGTTTGTAGAAAGTTCTAGTTATGCCTATGTTTCCTTTGGTACGCTTGGTGGGTTTACAGGCTCTAAGTATCAGTCCACGGCTCTCCAGACAAAAACAGCCGATGAACGCTGGGACATTACTTTTAATGTTTCTGCTAATTTCGGTTTTGGTCTTAGTTCTTATACGATTAAAGTTATAGACAACAATGGTGTTGTTTATGCAACTTCTACTATTCCGTTTATTACTGCATTGGATGGCTGGAATAACGCCGTTGATGATTTTTACAGACAGGTAAGCATTACCGCCACTATTCCTCCTGCCACTACATTCTCTAATGTGACCCTTGCTGTTGTTGTTACGGCAAGCACCACTCCTACTGTAAGTAGTGTTAATCCATCTCCGACTACTGCTTACTGGGGTAGCAGTCTAGGAACTCAAACGACATTCAACAACAGCGTTGGCGGGGTTAAATACACTACTGCGTAATGACCCTTGGTGACCTCATCTCCTACATAAAGGCGAACCGCAACAAGGGTCGTGGGGAAGCCTTTGGCTGGACGGACGATGAGTTGATTACCTACATCCATTGGGCTGACACATTTAGGTATTTGTTTGTTGTATCGGATGAAAATGGCTTTGCTGGGTGTACGGTTATGTACCCTGTAGCAAAACCCACAGAAGGAACCCAACAGGAATTAATGACTTTTAAAGCAAATATCCCTCAATCTGAGGAAGGTACTGCCGACCTATGTATAATGGATTTTGTGGCTTCTAACCCAGAGGCAAAGAAAAGCCTTGTAATCCAACTTAAAGAAAGATATCCAAACTGGAGCAATCAAGATAAGTGGGCTTTACGATTTGGTAATATAAAGAAACTTTCTAATAACTACATAAACCTTTTGACTACTTAATACAATGGGAACAAAAAAAATAGCCGCACCTGCACCGAGAGACTATAAGCAGGAAATGTTGGACGCAATGGCTGGTCAAGAAGCCATCCAGCCACGCCTTTTAGAATTAGAAAAACAGTACCAGCCTCTGTACCAGAAACTCCAGCAGGAGATGATGGACAGACAGATGCAGTACCAGATGGAGTCCTATGGTAAGGCTATCCCAGAGTCGGCTAGGCTTTCTGGTGAGTACGCACAAGCGATGCAACCCGTGTACGGGCAAATCGGAACTTCGGCTATGGATGCCTACAGGACTGGCATGGGAGCCTCTACAATGGGTCTCTACGACCAGATGAACGCTAGTGCCAATGCTGACCTCCAATCGGGTCGTCAACTCGACCCTAAGCAACAACAGGCGGCTGAACAGACGGCTAGACAGGCTATGGCGGCTAGGGGTCTCTCTGGCAACCAAGCGGTTGCCCAAGAGGTAATGAACACCTATCAAATGCAGAACGCCCGTGAAGACCGTGCAAGACAATTTGCTACTGGTGTCTACGGCATTGGACAGGGCAACTTCCAGAACGCTATGGCAACCTACGGGAACTCGATGCTCAACCAAGCCAACGCTTACTCCCCTGCCAATCTGTATGGCACAGCCTACAATATGTCACAGGGTCTTGGTGCTCAAATCTTTAATCCCGAATCCCAGTACAACGCCAATCTTGTTACGGCTAACCGCAAGGAGGCTATGGATGTCAAGATTGCTAACCAACAAGCCAGTAACGCCTTTACCAGCGGACTTATGGGTATGGTAGGTGCTGTAGGTGGTGCGGCTCTTGGCAACCCTGCTTTATTTGCTGGTGCTGTGGCTAAAACAGCAACTTCACCCTTTGTGCCTTCTTATGGTGCTGGACAGCAAACCGTACCCTCTTCTTTTTTAGGCAATTACAATATGACCTATAAGGGTCAATAATTTATGGCTTCTTCTTTTGGCAGATATACAGGTGGCATCGAGGCTTCTACTGGAAACCTAGTTCCTGCGGCTGGGCAAATGGCGGCAATGACCGCCAATGCTATGGCTGGCTTAGGTCAGAACCTTGCCCAAGGTCTTCAGCGGTACAACGAGAACTCTCAGAAGTCTGAAGCGGCTAACGCCAAGATTCAGATGCTTGGTCAAGCCTATGCTGATAAGATAGCGATGTACAGCAAAGACCCAGAGATTGCCCAGTCTGGCATCCTTGATGGTCTGATGGCTAAGGCTAAGATGCTTCAAGATGCCCCTACAAAGGGTCTCAGTCAGAGAGTGATGATTGCCCATGAAGCGGAGACTTCGCTTGCTGGATTTGGCGGTCAATTGCAGGAATGGTCGTTCCTCAGAGGTCGAGAAATGGAACGCAATGCTGAAGAAGCCCTGCGTAAGTTCGCTGGATTTAAGTCCGTTACTCAACCCGCCTTTGTCGGAGATGCTGAGTTCCAAGTTGACCTCAACTTAACACCACAAGAAGCACAGGCACAGGCTCTGGCTAAACTTGGCAGAATCCGTAAGAGCAATCCTAACCTACAAGGCACGGACGAAGAGTTCCTGTCTGCTTGGAGAACCGCCCGTGAACAAGCACTTGCTGGTGCTAAGGATGTCAATCCTTCGGTTGTTAGTGCTGGTCTTGAGGCTCTTGCTTCTGAAAGAAAGAACGCTAAGGCTCAAGCCGATGCTCAAAAGAAGAACGACATCAGCGGGATGCTTTCTTCTAAGTTCTTCAGCACAGAAGCCCCTGCTGTCGGTGGTGCTCTTAACCTTCCTAAATTTGCTCAAGCCGCTGGAGAGCAACCTCAGTTCCTTGCACCTGTCGGTCAGACAGTTGCCAGCATGAAGGACTACGAAAAGACGGTCGTGTCTCCTGTTGACCAAGTTAATAGAAAAAATGCGACACCTATCTCCGTTGATAACAACAATGTTCTTCTTAAGCGTAAAGAAGAAACCGTTTTAAAAATCAAAGCAATTGACGAACAAATTAAGTCTCTTAATGAAAGAATTGATGCAGGAAAGGACGAAGCACCTAACAGGGCTTTAGGAGTCTTAAAAGATGTCGCTCAATGGGCTGACAAACTTTCTGGTTCTTGGATTGATGAAAACATGGCTCTTGAATGGGCAAGACTTCAGAAGGGAACTGGTAAGGAGATTAATGCCAAAACTGCTGAAGAACTTAGAGCAATGACCCAAAGTACTTGGAACAAAGTCATGCCTCAACTTGGTATGCCTATGGCTCTTGTTCTTGGTAATGCTGGAATTCAAAAAATTGGCTATGAATCTATTGCTAAGAATCTTACAGAAGGTGAAGTAAACATTATCAAGGATGCCTTTAAGAAAAACCAAGCACTAAAAGACGAGGCTTCTACCCTTAAAGTTGGAAATATTGATACTGGTATTTCTAAGACAGCAAAGGAAGTTAAACTTGACCTCGAAACAAGAAAGCGTGAGTTGCAGGCAACGCTTCAAAGCAACGATTATATTACAGATACAGGTGCTAAGGTTAAGGCTTCTTCTGCAAATACTGACATTGCCAGCGTTCCTAAGATTCCATTACAAGGCTTCCAGATTGGTACTGAGGAAAAACAAAGGCGTATTTCTGTTGCCGAACGCCAGCGTGAAGTCGCTGACTTTGTCACTTCCAGAATGGGTGCTATTGACCCGACAGACCCAGAACGCAAGCGTAGACTGCCTGTGGCTGGCTTTGACAAGTTCTACAAGAGTCTTGTCCCAGAGGCTGAAATCCGTGAGTTCACTACTGACGGAGGAATAAGAATGGTTTACGCTAACGGCAAGTGGGAAATCGTAAAGAGTGCCGACAAGATGACTCCTGCTGAAATAAGAAAAGGAAACATTGGAGTCTTTGGTAAACAAACAGCAGACGGACGATTAGTCCCTTCTGAATTCATCCCAGACTCTGGAGTCTTTGTCGGAGGGTTATTCAGCGGTTCTGATGCCGCTGTTGATAAGTATCAAGAAGAACTTCCTAAACTTATTGATGCTCGCAGAGGAGTAAAGGTTCTTAGAGAAATCAATGACCAGATGGGCGAATCGCTGTCTCCTACTGCACAGGGTAGAGCCTTGGTTGAGGAAATGAATCTTTCTGCAATGCTTAGAACTGACATTGTTGGTGTGGGTACTGTTTCTAACTACGAACAGCAACTCATCAAGAGGGTCACAGAGAACTCCACAAACTTCTTCTCCCTTGAATCCAAGGACAGAGCCATCTTAATTGCCCTTGCTGAACGAGTTGACAGGCGTATCAAGAGTCTATCTGCGGCTCACGGCTTGACAGTTGAAATCCGTGATGATAGAGGTGGTAACAAATACCAAGCCCTTCGGGAACAGTATCTGAGGGAAAAGGGAATACTTTAATACAATGGCTGAACTTTACGAAAACCCTAGGCATTATGTGACGGAGGGAGGTACTGTTGGCGATTCCGCTAATGGAGCACCTACCTTTGAGCGTATGCTTTCTGGATTGTCCCCCGAAGAGCGTGAGGAGGCTATGCAGTACATAACTGCACCCCCTTCTGGCGAGGAGATAATGCGAGCGATGCAACAGAAGAACTCGCAGGGTGAGGTAATGAATATGACTCTTGAACAGTACAGACTGTTTAAGGCTCACAACAAGACAAAGGAAGTAGATGTCATTGCTGGCATCGGTGAAGCGGCTGGAACTGTTTTTGAAGAAATCTCTAAAGCGGCTGGCTCTATTATAGATAACCCTGTTGATTCGGTTAAGAAACTTACTCCTTCGGTAGTCGAAGCCTTTGCCCAAGGCACAAGAAATCTCTATGGTATGGCGGCTCAATCTGCCGACCCTAACAGCGTTTTCTTCCGAATGAAGAACGCTCTCCAAGCAAACGGAGATGACGAAGAGGCTGAGTATCAACAGTTTATGGAGGCTCAAGCCTTCAATGTTCACTCGATGCGTCTGATGACTGGTCAAGATACCATCATCATGGACAAGGATATCATCAATCCCGAAATGACGCAGGTGATGTCCTATATCGCTGACCCTACCTTATTCATTCCGTTTGGTGGTTGGGCGGCTAAGGGTGCTACGATGGTGGGCATGGGAGAGAAGTTGGCTATGGCGGCGGCTCGTACCCAAGGAATCAGAAACCTAGTTCTTGGTGGTGCTATCAAGTGGGGCGTTGGTGCTCCCCTTGAGTTCATGGGCGGTGCTATCCGCAACACGATTGACTACGGCATTGAGACAGGCTCTAGGGCTTTTGAAACAGTTTCTGGAGTTTCCGCTAAAGATATCCAAACAACTGCTAGACTTTCTGGTTGGGGTACGGCTTCTGCTTCTGTAGCAGGATTTGAAGTAAACTCTTCTTTAGGTTCTCTTTCTAAGATTTACGCAGGTTCTTCTTTGGCAAGAAACTTTGGTGAAGCCGCCAGTATTTATGGCGAGCAGATGATGAAGCAAGGCAAGATTGGTCGTGGTGTCCTTGGCTATGCTGGACAGGCTATCCGTGACACAGAACGGGCTGGCATCAAATTAAGTCCGCAGACCAAGTCTCTGTTAAAGGCTATCGAAGCCGTTGACCCATTGTTCGTCTATGCTGACGATATCGCACAAGGTGCGGCTCAAGGTGCTATCATTGGTGGAACTCTAGGATACCTTGCTGGTGGTGAAGAAGGATTTGCCAGCGGTGCTGGTGCTGGCATAGCCCTTGGTTCTATCGGTGCTGGTGCTGGTAAGGTCGTTTCCGATGTCACGGGAAACACGAAGATAGACCAGATGGCTATTCAGCGTAAGTTAATCATCGAGGCTCTGAAGGAGAACGGAAATGAGAACGCTATTGGCTTTGAGGCTATGGCTAAAATGGCTGAGGCTACTGGTGACAGAGCATTCCAAGGTTATATCGATGGCATCATCGCTGGTATCGACACAGTCAACCCCGATGCCGTCTTCAAGGCATATAACGAAGTTGAATACAATATTCATCTCAAGTCCAAAGGAATTGACCCTAACACGGGTGTCTTGCTTGAGAAGTCTCGCATCTTCCCAGAACTAGTAGACCGCACAGTCAAGGCTGATGTCCTTTCTATACTTAGAGATACTGGCAACAGATTTGCTGGAGACCCTGCTGGATTTGAGCAAGCCATCAAGAACGCACCAGAATTCGCCAAGTTAAAGCCTCTTTGGTCTAGATTAGACGACAACGCCAAGGCTGTCATCCTCAAGCAAATCAAGGATAACGCAGACCCAGCGTTTGTGAAAGGACTCAGAGGTCGCCAACTTAACGCACATTGGTCTGACCTTGCTTATTCCGAGCGTCTGGCTGAGATGATTAACACGCTCAACCAAAAGAACTCTAATTCTGTTCCAGACAAGATTCGTGAGATACTCAAGGCTGAGACACGCTCTGACAAGAAACTCACACGCAGAGGTCAGATGCTCAAGGAAAAACTCCAAGCGGACGGCTATATTGACAAGGATGGCAACATCCGTCAGAGAAGACTTGCTGATGTCGAAGGTACGCAGGGCGAATTTGAAGCCTCTGCTGGCTGGGCTAAGACAAGAGACTCTACAGGAAGAACTGAAGTCGTAATCAATCTCGATAAGTGGGCTAAGGATTCTGGCAATCGCCTGTCTCTTGCTCACGAACTTTATCACTCGATTATGTTGGATTCGGTGTTCGCACCCGACTATATCGACAGACTGAGCCAGAAACTGCTTGGCAAGTTTGACCCCAAGACTGGAAGAGTCCTTGAACAAGCCCTCGTTGCTCCAGATGAACTGATGAAGTTCTTCAGCAAGTACATCGAGAACGACCCGAACAACAGGGGCGACGCTGAGACAATCAAGCGTAAGAAAGAAGAACTCAAGAAGTCCATCGAGGAGTACAGAACCCGTGGCACAGCCAACAGGGTCGCTGACGCTACGGCTAAACCGCTTGAGCATCTTGTCGAGGAGTTCGGTGCTTACTATTTCTCCAAGTGGGTCAAGGCACAGCCTATCGACTATATGTTCCGTGGTGGCGAATTTAGTGGCATCCGTGGGCTGATGGAAATGGCTTCGGACGGCTGGCTCGACTACTGGAAGGGCAAGGTCAACGAAAAGAATCCTCAGTTCAACTTTGATGGCATGGGTGTCTCCTCCGTCTCCAAGGCGTTTGAGAGGGACGGCAAGCGTGTGTCCTCTAGGTCTCTTGACCTCTTCATGCGAGACATCGTCCGCATCGAGGCTAACCGCAACAGCAACAACGGATTCGATGTAAACAAACTCAGCAAGGAAAGCCGTGAATGGTTCTTGAAGGTCAACGGACTTCGTGGTGCGGCTTTCGGTCAACTCGACCAGCAGGGCAATGTCAAGCGTCCTAAGTTACGCAGATACACATCCGAAGAAATCAGACAGGGCAAGGAGATGTTCAAGGTTCTCGAAAGTCTCCCCGATGCCGCCCACAAGGATGGTATGCGTAGGGATGGTGACGGCAACTGGTCTGGACAGCCTAACACGGCTCAGATTAACGCCCTTGTCGGTGCTGGCTATATCCAGAGAGCGTGGTTTGACAGAATGACTAGAGCCTATGACATTGTGAACGGCAACGGCTCTAATGTCGTTGAGTTCGGTTACCTTGGTTACTCTGCCCACATCGGTGACGGCAACGAGCGTGTCTATGGTGCGGCTGTCCCGTTCAAGAACCGCAGGGCTGTGCTTATCGGTGTGGACTTCAAGGTCAGAGCCGATGGTACTGTGTTCTCTAATCTGCACACGCTTGACCTCAAGGTCATCGAAGCCCGTGGCAACGAGGTCTGGAAAGACCCTCAGACCCGTGAACTCTGGAAGGGCAACAGAACGGACATGGAGGCTGACTTCTATGCCTATCTGAGCAACGCCTCCCTCCCCTCTGACCATCCGAACCGTAAGCCTTCTGCCAAACTTCTGGACAAGGGTGACGGCTTAGGCGGTCAGCGTAGAGATGCCTTGCACCAGATGCTTGGCTTCCACAAGGGTTCTGACCTCCCGTACATCAACAGACCTATCGCAGAAATCCCTGTCGGCATCCGTCACAGCGTCACGACCTTCAGCAATGACGGCATCGTGAATATGCGTGTGGATAACAAGCCTAGATACGATTTCAATTTCGAGAACGCCCACCTAGACCTCAGCCGTAATTTCATGCCCGATGAGATGACGCAGGAGACCACTCCGTCTGGTGGCAAGATAATCAAACACGCTACGGGCTACCAAATCAGCAAACAGGCTGGCACTAAGTTCAAGGTGTTTGACCCAGAAGGTAAACACTTAGGTGACTTTGATACAGTCGCTGACGCTGGTCGTGCGGCTCAGAAGCACTTCAATGCGGCTCACGAAGCAAAGACTGAAGGCAAAGACCCTGCTGTTCCTAGAACTGAAGTCCCTCCGTCTAGAGTTGAATACAAAAATAAGCGTGTTCAAAAGATTTTAGATGATAATAAGATTGAACAAGCAGTAATAGAAGCACTAGAAAAAGAAATAAGCGGAATTACTTCTAAAGAAAATTACCCAGAATCAGCCGCTAACTATTACGCAAAACCTTTTAAAGATGCTTTAGAAGCAATTAAAAGAGATGGTTTAATAAAGGCTATTTCTAATGAAGATGCAAGTCATGTAAAAATACTGCAACTTCAACAGATTAAACCAGATATTTCTTCTTTGGGTGATATCGACATTGGAATTCCTCACTACGCAAAAGAGTTAAAGGTCAGTTATTTATTAGATAAATTAACTAAACTTGCTCAACATGAATACGATGCCATGTATCCTATGGAAATTAAGTCAGCCCTGCACGGACAACTGGCTCAAATTTTCCAAGACCATCCGAACATCACAGCCCAAGGTCTTCTCAAGAAGTTAGTTGTCTACGGCTCTAGAGGCAATCGCTTCTTCCAAGAGGCTACCGAAATTGGTCTTGTTGATTTGCTGAAGTCTAAGATTCAGAGAACCACTACGCCTAGATTCCTTGAAGATGGAAGGATGATTGAAATGACGCAGGGCGTTACCCAACCCAAGTTAGACATGGCAGAAATCCTAGACTTTGCTAAGTCTAAGGAAATCAGAGTCACTATTGAAGAAGGTGCTAGAGAACGAAGCGGAATGGATACTTCTAGATTTACACTTGGTGGTGCTAAGGATAACTACAAGCAGACTGCTGTTAGAATCAACCCAGAGTACGCTCATGGCATCAGCGGTCACTACGGCATGGATACCATTGTTCACTTCAGAACAACGGAGCGTATTGATGCTGATGGCACTCGTCACCTATTCATCGAAGAAGTACAGGCTAACAATACAGACATAAAAAAAAGTCTTAGTCAGCAAGAAATAAAAGATATTGAAATAGACAGAGATGTTCATCTTCCTATCTACAGGGAAATTTTAGCAGAAGGAAAGAAACAAGGTAGATATGTTTCTAATGATGCAGACGGATATACTACTCAGAAAGATGGTGTGATTGAATATGTTACTGGCGATTTATGGAGAAATGGATATGCTAGTGATATTGTTGACGGAATGGCATTAGATTGGGATTATCGTTTATATGAAATTGGAAGCAACAACAACGCTGAATGGTGGATTAAGAACACAGTTCCAACAGCATTAAAACAATTATATCACGAAGTAGAGCGAGGGCTTAGAACAAAAGAATTTAAAGATTCAACCTCTCATTTTTTTGAAATATTAAAAGATGAACTTCGTGTTGAAAAAAGAGGTCAACACAAGGCAGACTACATTCAATTCTGCAAAGACATTTCTGAAACAGCAGAGGTTCAAAAACTTATTGACTTAGTCTCAAAGGATGCAGTTCTAGAAGAAAAGTGGAGAAAGTATTTATACAATGTTGACCAAGTTAAGAATCAAGGATATGTCACATATCAAGTCTATTCAGATAGACCAGATAGACTCCTTGAAAGAATATCAGATGTTGAAACGAGTGTTCAGCAATTAAGCCAACAAAAAACTGCAAAGCCTCTGCCACTTACTGCCGCCAAAGACTGGACGCTCACAGCCCTAAAGGGAATCATCAGACAGGCTATCCGTGACGGATTAGACAAGATTACGCTTACCCACCCCGATGACAGTCCTACAGTCTCGCACATGGCTGGTGATGCCCGCAAGGGACTATACGGCAAACTCATCCCAGAGGTCTGGGGTTCTTGGCTTCGCAAGTACGGCATCGAGATGAAGCAGACGAACAAGTTAGCGGATGCTAACATTGAGACTGCCAAGGGTCAGATGGCTGAGATTACTAACAAGTTGCACGATGCTAACAAGGCTGTGCTTGAACACTTTGAACAGGTCAAGGGCGGTGAAGACCCTACGACAATCAACAATCTTGCTCAACTTATGGCAACTCCTGTCCATGAAGTAAACGATGGAATTGGAACTCAAATTACAATAGACGCTTTAAAGATTAATGACAATAAACTTCAGTCTTTAATCGGTGAAGTTGCATTGCTTAAGAAATCTGAATACGAGGCTTATACTAGAGTAAATAAACTTCGTGAAGGAGGAATTCGTGCTGATAGCATTCTTAAGTCTGGAACAGACGCTGGCATCTCTGCTGAGGCTATCGACAGAGGCATGACATTTGAACTCAATGACCGCATTAAGCGTGAGTTCCTTGAGGGCAGAATCAACACGCACTCGATGCCAGCGGAGGACATCTACTCTGGCGGCAGGGTCTACGACCAAAACAGCAAAGAATTTAGAACTGGTTTTATCGGCAAGTATGCTGAAGAAAACCCAGAGCGTTTACAAAACAAGAATATAGAGTTCGTGAAGCGTAAGGACGGCTCGTTTAGAATTACGATGACCGATAACTCTGGTGCAACCAAGAAGATTGGTCACATCACGGCTGACCTAGACATGAGAGTGAAGGGAGAAGGAATTGCTGTAATCTCTTCCAACATAGACAAAAAGTTCAGAGGAAACAAGTTAGCCAATGTGCTTTATAGCGAGATGGCTGAACGCCTCCGTGCAATGGGAGTAAAGTATGTTGACGGAACTATCGTTAATCCAGAAGGAATCCCTGTTCAAGTCAGAAACTCTATCATCGGACAGACCTATTACAAGGGTAGCAACAGACCAGCATTTAGAGAAGATGCGGCTAAACAGATACAGGCTGTTCAGTCCATCTATCCTTCTAAGGGTGTTGGTGTCTATAACGAACTCGACTTCAACGCCAGATACCAGCCAACCGAGGGTAGAATAGAATCAATACATGAAGATAATATAAACATAGATTCTTCTGTTGCAGAAACACAAGCACTTAAAATTGCTCAAGATTCTGGAATAAACATTCTTCGTGGCAAAACATTATCTCAAGTTTTTGTTGATAAAAAAGACAAAGTTAAAGGAGGTCTTTGGACTGAAATTAATGGTAATGAGTTTTCTTTTGATATTGCTGTAGATAAAGATTCTAGAAAAAAAGGTATTGGTTCTGCATTAATAAAGTCTGCCATACAGGAGTTTAATTCTTTAAATGAAAATGGAGACTTAACATTTAAGTTAGATGTAACAAGCAATGAAATGAAAAGATTGCTTGAAAAAAATGGATTTAAAGTAACTGGTAAAGAGCAAGGTCATACATTTATGACAAGATACCAGCCCACCGAAGGCGAGCAGGGTGAACCCATCAGACTCTCTGGTAAGATGAAAACTGTCAGCACAAAGAAGGTGAGCACAAACCAGTACGAGATGGGTGAAGGAGACAGAACCTATGACACAAACAGCCGTCAATGGACTAACGGATTCATTGGCAGATACGCTGAAGAGAATCCCATTCTGACTAAGGGAATAAAACTCAGTATGAAGAACTGGGACAAGCGAACCGATGACTATGGTAGGCGTTCCATTGAATTAAAGGATGGCAACACACTTATTGGAAGAATAGACTACGAGGTAAAGAAAGGTAGCGGAGGCAAGTGGTTACTGTCTGACCCCACAGTCCGTGTCTGGGAAAAGTACAGAGGCAAGGGCTATTCCAACCTTCTTTACTCTGAGATGGCTGAGCGGGCTAGGTTCTTAGGTGCTGAAGACTTCCTGCAAAGAATCGAGAATGACCAAGCACTTCCAATGTTCTCGCAAGTCAAGACCTTTGGCTTTGGCGAGTCTAAGTTGATTGACGCTGGAACTCATCAATACTTCCCTCCCACAAAGGAGAACTTTGATAAACTCAAGAAGCCGTTGGTTGAAATCCACAAGCAAGACGGCTCTGTCGAATCTATGGAGGGCTATGAACCTTGGGTTCACTCTTGGAGCAAGATATTCTCTGATAGGCACTATATGCCGTCTGAAGGAGAACAAACACCAATAAATTGGGTTAGTCAAGGATATGGAAAAGAGGGATACAATATGGAAGTAATCTATATGAAGCCTTCTAGG
>SXGQ01244278.1_pt1 | contig 16371 bp, 23 predicted proteins | sample 3178371 | NCBI WGS metagenome assembly SXGQ01 (sample SAMN11356859, study PRJNA531348) | freshwater metagenome | isolation source: freshwater sample F1-20 | place: China: Fuxian Lake, Yuxi | collected 2017-12-25
AAGATGGTTGCGACTGAGGCTCTACATCAGTTACTTGTGGACTTTGCGATTGTGTTAGATCGCTAGAAGATGGTTGCGACTGTGATTCTCTGACAGTTTCTTGTGGATTTGGCGGCTGATATTTAAATTTATCAGAGTCTTGTTGTAATCTTTGTTTTAATTTATCACTGGTATAAATTTTAGAATCTGCAGTTTGACTTCCTTTCCTAAAATAAAAATAAGCAGACACCAACCCTAAGGTTAAAAAACCTAAAATATAATAGAGCAGATTAGATTGGTTTAATTTTTGCGCTGGAGAACTTACATTCGCAGGATCTTCTAGTGCAACTTTTGTAGGTTCAGATTTAACAGTTTCTTTCTTTGCAAGTTCTTTTACAGGATCTTCTTGTGCACCTTTTGCAGGTTCAGATTTAACAGCTTCTTTCTTTGCAAGTTTTTTTACAGGCTGTTGTTTTACAGGATCTGCTGATGCAACTTTTTTGGTAGCTTGTTTCCCAGGCTTTATTTCTGGCTTTACAGGCTGAACTACTTCAATGGAAGTTGACGTAGTTTTAATTTCCTGTTGTGTTTTATTATTCACAGGCACATTGGTCGCAATCAGCGCTAAAAACACAATTGCTATTAATACTCCCATAACAATATTATCATATAGAAATTTTTTTTTTATAAAAGAAAATTTTATAGTTTTAAAATTCAACTTTAGATTTAATTAAGAGACTTCTTGATTATACTCTAAAAATTTAGCTTTTTCTGCATCTGCGTTTTTAGCTGAAATCTTTCCATATACTTTTCCTGCACCTGCTTTTAAGTCTTTAATTTGCTGCTCAGATAAAGCTTTTATTTCTCTTTTTTCTAAATCTGCATATGAAGCATGGTGAGAAAAAGTAGGAAATAAATTAGTAAAGTTTTAAACATTTAAATGTTAATATGATTATATTAAATATATTTAATAATTTAATATTATAAAAATGAATACTACGACAATTCCTCTTAACTGGTCTTGCAAACATACATGGAAACGAAGCGCTAAAAATACTGCTTGGTGTGTGCTTGGTTGCTCTATTGGAGATTTTGGAACTATTTTATTTTTTCAATTAACAGAAATTCCTTTTCCAGTAATGGGAATTATGACTTTAGCAATTATTAATGGTTTGCTGACAAGTATTGCACTTGAGACTTTTATTTTAATGAGACAAAAATTTGTTTTTTTAAATGCTCTTAAAACTGCTTGCGGGATGAGTTTTATTTCTATGCTTGCAATGGAAATTGCAATGAATACGACGGATTATATTTTAACAGGGGGCGCTACACTTACATGGTGGGTGGTTCCTATTATGTTAACAGTTGGGTTTTTAACACCATGGCCTTATAATTATTACAGACTTAAGAAATTCAATCAAACCTGCCATTAAATATGTTTTTTAGAAGACTCTTTTCCAGAAGTAATTTAAAATTTCAAATAAATGACGGAGGAAGAGCTGCAGCTGGATATAAAGGAGAAGCGGGAGATTGCGTAGTTAGATCCATTGCAATTGTTACTGATCTGCCTTATCAAAAAATATATGATGATTTGTTTAAAGCTAATCAAGAATTTAGAAGCACCTCAAGAACTAAATTAGCAAGAAGTTTAAAACAAAAAAATGACAGCCCTAGATCAGGAACTCACCGTGTCGTATTAAAGAAGTATTTAGCTCAATTAGGTTTTACATGGACACCTACCATGTTTGTGGGAAAAGGATGTAAAGTGCATTTAAAAAAAGAAGAACTACCAAGCGGAACTTTATTAGTATCTTGCTCAAAACATATAACTGTTGTTAAAGATGGAGTGCTTCACGATACACACGATTGCACACGTAATGGTACACGTTGTGTTTATGGTTATTGGACTAAAAAAGAAAGTTTAAATTGAAATTAAATATTTTTATAATCATTATATTTTTAGTCTTTTTGCCAATCAAGGCTGAAAATATTTATCCCAATAAAGACTTAAAGCCTTTAGAAATTTTAAATATTCAACTTAAAGCACTGCAAAATAATGATAGTAAAGACTTAGGAATTGAACAAACCTGGCTTTTTGCTCATCCACAAAACAAATTAGCAACAGGTCCTTATCCAAGATTTAAGTCAATGCTTTATGATTCTCATTATCAAATCTTATTAAATCATAAATCAAATAGTATTACTTTACTTCGATCTGACAATAATAAGTTTGTTTATGAAATTAAGATTGTGGCGAAAGATAATAAAAATATTTATTATTATGAGTGGCAAATTGAAAAAGGAACTGAGGATAACTGTACCAATTGTTGGTTTACTTCAAGTGTTTCATTTCCACAAATTAAAGGACAAAATCTTTAACACTATAAATTTAAGACTAAAGTGTCACATTTCTAATCTATTAACTAAGTCATATATCGCCCCTAACAAAGGAAAAATATGAAAAACATTAAATCAGTTATTATTTTTTTAGCTTTATTTCTTTTACCTTCAATGGCAATGGCCGGTACATGCCCAGCGCTTGTTGGAAAAGTAAATGAACAGTTAACAAAATCTAACTTATCTGCAGAAAAAAAAGCTGAAATTGTGAAGTTAAAAGATCAAGGAGAAACGCTACATAAAAGTGGCGATCACGCAAAATCAGAAAAAGTTCTAAATGAAGCGTTAGCAAAGTTAAAAGGCTAATTAAAATTTCACTACTTCTTAAACATAGTTTAAGAAGTAGTGCCCTTAATAAACAATTAATATAAACTTTAATAATATTCTAAAGATGAAAAAAGCTTTTACCTTTAAATTGCCCGGAACTAAAAATGGCGAATTTGATCTAAAGAAAATTAAAAATAATCTAGTTATTTATTTTTACCCCAAAGACGACACGCCAGGATGCACTTTAGAGACAAAAGATTTTTCTAAACTTTATACACATTTTAAAAAGTTAAAAACTGAAATAGTTGGTGTTTCAAAAGACTCTTTAGTTAGTCATCTAAAATTTAAGAAAAAATATAAAGTACCTTTTGAATTATTATCAGATGAGGATACTACAGTTCAAAAAAAATATAAAGTTTGGGGTCAAAAGTCATTTATGGGCAAAAAATTTAAAGGCACGATTAGATCTACATTCTTAATTGATAATAAATTAAATATTTTAAAGAAGTGGTCGAATGTTAAAGTTCTGAACCATGCTAAGGAAGTTTTAGAATTCTTAAAAGAATTTAAATAGTGTTTTAATGAAAAAAATTTTATTTTTTTTCTTATTATTAAACTCTATTTCACATGCAGATAATTTTAAATTAGAAAAGTTAATAAATTTAAACGAACCTTGGAGTCTTACTTTCATCAAAGATGATAAAATCTTGATTAGCGAAAAGTCTGGATCAATCATCCTTTATGATCTAAAAACCAATACAAAATCTGAAGTAAAGCATAATCTTAAATTCAATGACTCAGGGCAAGGAGGTTTATTAGAAATATTAAATTTTAAGGATGAAGTTTATATTTGTTATAGCGAGGATAGAGGTTTAGGAAAAAGCAGCACTTCAATAGCTAAAGCTGATTTTTCTACGACGAATTTAAATTTTAAGAACGTGTTTCAAGCTAATCCACCAATTAATTCAGGTTACCATTTTGGCTGTCGAATGGTCATCAAGGATGATAAACATTTATATGCAAGTATAGGAGAGAGGAATGAGGGGATGATTGCACAAGATCCAACGCAACACCCTGGCAGCATCATTAGAATTAATCTAGATGGTTCTGCTCCAAAAGATAATCCAAAATTCAAGAACCAACCCACATGGCTTCCTGAAATTTTTCAAATTGGAATTCGTAATCCTCAAGGCATGACGCTGTCACCAACAAATGGTAAAATTTATATTTCAAATCATGGGGCAAAAGGTGGAGATTTTTTTGGAGAAGTTAAATTTGCAGAAAATTATGGTTGGAAGATTTATTGTTGGGGCGGGAAAAATTATTCAGGTACAAAATGTGGAGAAACAGATAATTGGGATAGTCGTTTTACTAAACCTTTATATATTTGGCTTCCTTCGATTGCTGTGAGTGCGGTTCAAATTTATAAGGGAGAAGAATTTAAAGAATGGAATAATCATATTCTAATGACCTCATTGAAAGATCAGTCATTAAGAAAATTAGAATTTAATAAAGAAGAAGTTGGTAACGAACAAGTAATCTTCAAAGATCAAATTGGTAGACTTAGGGATATCAAAATAGACCAAGAGGGTAAAATTTATCTACTTTCAAATGGTGATGATGCTCTTTGGGTTATGACAAAAAAATAAACTTTTTTATTTCATCAAGTAGATTTTCATCATAACGCATCATATGGTCGTCATTATCTATAAAGTATTTAAATTTAGGCTCATTTACTTGCTTAAATAATTCCTCACCCATAGCAAAAGGTACAATCGTATCTAATCTTCCGTGTAATACTAATAGGGGTGAGCTGATATTTTTTAATTTTTTTACTGTTTCGTATCTATCTTTTAATAAGAATTTCGTAGGTAAAAATGGATAATATTTTTGAGCAAGTTCCACCATCGATGTGAAAGGAGATTCCAAAATAATTCCAGCTAAATTTTTATTCTGAGCAACCTCAATAGTAACAGCGGTGCCCAGAGATTCTCCATATAAGATGAGATTTTTTTCTTTAACGCCTTTTATTTTTATCCATTCCAACGCACTTTTTGCATCATCATATAAACCTTGTTCAGTAGGTTGGCCTTCATTTCCAGAAAATCCTCGGTAAGCAAGTATTAGAAAATTTACATCAAATTTTGCTAATTCATTTAATTTATAGTTTCGATTACTAAGATCACCAGCATTGCCGTGAAAAAAAAGTATAGTTTTTTTATTAATTAAATCTTTTTCATGTAGCCAAGCTTTTAATTTGATCTCTTCATTATTTTGAATAAAAATTTCTTCATAATCAAAGTTAATTTTATCACTCTGATAAGAATTTATTGAGGGGTGGTAGAGTAAATTTCTTTGAAATAGATAAACATAAGCAAGAATTATAAAGTAAACTACAAAACCTAATAATGCTGAAATTTTAAATAATTTAACCATAAATTAAGTTAACACTGAATAATTAGTTAAATATTCCGTTTAATAAGGATAATACCGTAAATAATCAAATTTAAAGTAATTAAAGAAATTGCGAGATTTATTTGTAAATCTTTATTTAAAGAAATTGGATAAATTATAGGCATTAAGTAGTTTTGAATAAAACCTGTAGAGTAGGTTGTAACATTTGCTTTCAGTAAGAGAAAATTTTCAAGATAAGTTAAGGGACAAATAAGCTGTGTGAGTTCTACATAAACTACGTAAAGCAAAGCTGGAATATGCAGTAGCACCATCCATTTTCTAAAAAAGAATAATAAACCACCAAATATAACGAACAATATAAAGAGAAAATGAATGATAAGTGTAAGACTTGCTAAAAATTCATACATTTATTTACTATAACTATTTGAATAAAAAAAATCTTAATTAAACACAGCGAGATTAGTCTTTAAAAAAAAGCGAAACATCAGGTGTGTAGAGTGCAAGTTTATCTTTATTGATTTCTACTCCTAAACCTGGAAGATTTGGAATTTCAAGCATACCGTCTTGATCTAACTTAAATGGTTTTTTCAAAATGCCATCCGCCTTTGGGGCTTTCTCCAAATAATGGTGCAGCTTCGATAGAGGTAATATGTATTGGCGGCCTTGATAAATTTGTAATTATTTTTTTTTCACTAAATTTGTTATTCATAAAATTATTATATCAAAGAATAATAACAATTTTCAATTTTATTAATGAAATAATAGTATATTTTGTTATCATATTTTTTAATTAACTTTTTATATAAAATTTATTTTTCTATTAAAAAATAAAGAGTTAGATTTATGCTTCGGTTTGATGTTCCAACAGTTTATGCCAACGCCATTAGGCTCGATGCTTTTGTTACTTTTTTAATTTGTGTACTTGCGTTTTTAGGATTTACACAAATTTTAGCTATCACAACTGTTGCAGGTTTTATTAGAGGTTTTCTTCAACATCAGAAAGACCCCTTGCATTTACTTAGTAAAAATTTACTTTCCAAATTTAATCTACAAGGTAAAAAAGAAAATGCAGGTGCTAAAATGTTTTCTGCTAAAATTTTATTTATTGCATCGAGCATTGCTTTAATATTATTTAATCTTAATATTATCCATTGGCACGTACCAGTTATGGCTTTGATGATTTTTTCAACTTTAGAGTGGGGTTTTAATTTTTGTGCTGGCTGCTGGGTTTACGGTTATTGGTATAAATTATTTCCACCGAACAATTAAAATATTATTTCTAAATATTTAATTAAGATTTGAATTCAAGGAAATTTACTTGTATAGACTTGTACTTAAAGTAAAAATTAAATAAAAATATTTAATGAAAATAGTTGAAACATTATTAGAAAAAATAATCTTCGCATCACGTTGGATTTTAGCCCCGTTCTATCTAGGTTTATCGTTATCTTTATTAGTTTTACTTTATGAATTTAGTAGAGAAATAATTAATTTTTTTACCATCATCGATGAAACTGATTTGTCAGGTGTTTTGCTTTTTATACTTAGCTTGATTGATATTTCATTGGCTGGAAATTTGTTAATAATAGTCATTTTTTCAGGTTATGAAAATTTCGTCTCTAAAATTCATGTCCAAGATCATGAAGATAAACCCGAGTGGATGGGCCATGTAGATTTTACAGATTTAAAAATTAAATTAATATCTTCAATTGTTGCAATTTCTGGGATTCATTTATTAAAAATATTTATGAATTTAGAAAAGTACGAAAAAGATACTATTATTTTATTTGTTATTGTCCATTTAACATTTGTTATTAGTGGAGTTTTATTAGCGTTAATGGATTACATTATGAATAAAAGTGTAAATCAAATTAAAAAAGTAAAAAAATAATGGCGTTTAAAAAAATTTTATTTGTTATTTTAATAGTATTTAATACTTCATTTGCATTTTCTTCAAACCATCATAGCGGTCATAAAAACCAAGGCGATATCCCTTTTCAAAAAGCTATGGATAAAATGCATAAGGATATGATGACAAAATCAACAGGAAATATTGATATCGATTTTTTAAAAGGAATGATCCCTCATCATCAAGGTGCTGTTGATATGTCTGAAGAATTAATTACAAAAACTAAAGATCCAGAGCTTAAAGCTTTTGCACAAAAAATCATTGCTGCTCAAAAAGCTGAAATAAAACTAATGCGAGATTGGTTAAAAAAAAAAGAAGCAAAGTAATTTCTTACATCTTGTTTCTATAGATTAAATATGAAACCATTATTTGGATATTTATTTTTAGCTCTTGGAATTTCATTTGGCATAGGTTCAAATATGTTTGCCAAAATATCAAATGGCTTTACTAAATTAACTCCATCGATTTTGTGTATACTGTTTATGTGTATTACAATGTTCTCGATTGCAAAAGCAATGTCCGCTCTTCCCGTGGGCTTCGCTTATTCAACTTATTCCGGCTTAACAGTTTGTGGTGTTTTAGTATTTGCGATGGTTAAATATAATCAAATTCCAAATCTCTACGCAATTATTGGAGTAGCATTAATTATCATTGGAGTTATTATGGTAAATTATTTAGGTAAATTAAATTAATACTTTGACTGTTTCTATCAATTAAAAATGAAAAATAAAATTTCGGCTAAAAGATTTGATGTCGTTGATATCGCAAGATTATACGGCATTTTCTTAGTTTATTATGGTCATGTTATTGAACGATTTATGTATCTTAAGGTTAGTGAAGCTGCACTACAGTATAAATTTATTTATTCATTTCATATGGTACTGTTTTTCTTTTTATCAGGAATGGTTATTTCTAAAAAAACATTAAATCTACCTTTCCTAGCATTTATTAAGAAAAAATTTAGCACGAGAGTAGTTCCTTATTTATTTTTTAATTTTATTTTATTAATCTTATCCTTGTTCATAACAAGAGACTTTCCACCTTTTCCACTAGAAACCCCTCAAGATTATTTCAGAACAGTGGGTTTTACGTTAATTGGAATATCCATTTTTAATATTCCAACGTGGTTTATTTTAGCTTTATTGTCAGTTGAGTTAATTCATTATTTTTTAAACAGATTTTATAAAAATAGTTCTCAAAATAAATTATTCTTTATTCTTTTTTTTTATTTTGCAGGTTATTATTTAAATTTAAAAATTCAGTTTATTAGTTTTGAAAAAATAATTGGTATTAATTATTGGCTCTTCCATGAAGCCATCATCATGTTTAGTTTTTACCTTTTAGGAAGCATGGCTATAAAATCTAAGCTTCTTATGAATTTAAGCTTCAATAAAAGTTTAATCTTTTCTCTTTTAGGAATTTTACTTATTTATTTCACTTACAACGTTAACCAAGGACCTTTTAGATATAAACTTGATGCTGTCGTGATTTTATTATCAGCTCACGGGCACATTTTTTGGTTTGCTTTTACAGCTTTAGTTGGCTGCTTTACCATGATTATGCTTAGTCAATTAAGCAAGAACCAAACATTTCTAAGCTTTTTGGGAAAAAATGTTATTACGATGTATTGTTTTAATGGAATTTTTTACCATTCTTTTAATGGACCCTTTGCATCTTTAATGCTGAAAGTTATGCATATGAGTTACTTCAATCTGAGTTTTGTAAGTGTTGGGTTTAGTCTTTTAACTATGAGTTTTTCAATTCCTTTTATTTACTTATTTAATAAGTATTGCCCAGCGCTCATTGGGGGAAAAAAATACTCAGTCTAAGTTATTTCAATCTATATCGGTTGATAGTTGGTGATAATAAGTGTTTTTATCTTTAAAAGTTATGAATTTAACTCAGCCAGAACTTATTCAACTTGTAGCTATCTTAATTGTACTTTTTATTATTATTTTTAACCTTTATAAAAAATAGTTCTTTACTGTTTATTAGGTATAAAAAGCAAGTATAAGCCATTACTGCAAAATTTTTTTCCTGTTTGTACTGGACCATCATCAAAGACATTCTCATTCACTTATCGTCGTTATTGGGTTATTCGATTTTCTTCGTGCCTCTTTGTGTTTTGAACAGCGATAAAACAACGACACCTGTAAATAATTAATAATGAGTGTTTTAAATATCATATTTTTGTCAATACTTTTGAATAAACTTTTAATATTAAAGAGTTATAATTTATGAACCTAGTCTATATTTTTTTTAAAAGATTGTATTTCTATTTAGAATTAATAAAACAAACATTAATAAAAAAAAATTATAAAATTTTTTATTCTCAATTTGGAGAAGACAGAATAATTAATGAATTACTAAAAAAAATAAAAAAGGTTTTTACGTTGATGTGGGTTGTTATCATCCAAAAAAATATTCAAATACATTTATATTATATAGAAATAGAAAATGGAGAGGTATAAATATTGACATAGAAGAAGAAAAAATTTCTATTTTCAAAATTCTTCGACCACTTGATATAAATATATGCTGTCCAGTCTCAAGTGTTAAAAAATATGTTAAAATTATTAAATTTGGAAATTTTCATATTGGTTCATATGCAACACCTATAAAAAATATTAAAAAAATAAAAAAAAATAAATTATTAGAAAGTTTTCAAAGTACAAAAAGTTTAGATGAAATAATTGGAACTACTAAATATAAAAATAAAGAAATTGATTTATTGAATATCGATGTAGAGGGAAGTGATTTTGATGTCTTGAGATCAATTAATTTAAATAAGTATAAACCAAAAATTATTATTATCGAATCTCATTTAAGTGACATTAGCAAAATCCTGTCATCTAATATTTATAAACATTTAATAAAATTTAATTATAAATTAAGAAGTTGGTCTTTTTTTTCATTAATTTTTGTAAAGAAAAAATCTAATTTACTAAAACAAATATAAATTTTATATTATCAAAAAAGAGAACAAAAAAAAACCAGAAGTATTTATTCTTCTAGTCTTTTTAAAAATTTGTTCTTTATGAATGAGTTCTACATGAACATGATAATTTTTAAGTTGCTGAGAGAATAAATTGATAGGGCAATAACAAAACTGCTAATAATGATGAGCTTAAAATTTTAAAAATTAACGTTTCACGAAGCCGTATCATTATAATTAAACGTTATTGTCATCTTTAGTAAAAAATTATTTTTACCTAGAGGCTTATATGTGTCATTCTTTACTCTAGAAAAACCTTGGAATAGGTTTTATTTATATTTAATAATTTTAATTAAAATTTACAAATATAATAAATGCAAAATCATCCAACTATCTTATCCGATAAAGTAGCCTACGGTTTAACCATGTGTTTTCGCTGGTTTGCAGATACTTTCTTTGCAAAACGATATGGGCATAGAGCAGTGGTGCTTGAAACTGTAGCAGGTGTTCCTGGTATGGTTGCAGGTATGTGGACTCATTTAAAAAGTCTTAGACAACTGCGAACGGGATACGGCCCAACCATTAGAACTTTGTTAAGTGAAGCAGAAAATGAGCGTATGCATCTCATGATCTTTATTGCGATTATAAAGCCAAATAGATTTGAGCGTTGGTTAATTATATTTGCTCAGTTTATATTTTGGCACTTTTATTTTTTTCTTTATATCTTTTTTCCTAAAATAGCTCACCGGATGGTTGGATATTTTGAGAATCAAGCCGTGATTAGTTACACACATTATCTTGAAGAAATTGATGCAGGAAGAACCGAAAACATTCCTGCACCAAAAATTGCCATAGACTATTATAAATTACCTCCAGCCGCAAAATTGCGCGATGTAGTAGTTGCCGTTAGAGCAGATGAACAGGCTCATGCTGATGTAAATCATGATATGGCCAATCAACTTTAAAATCTCAAAGCAAAATCAACTTTAATCTTTTTCATGTCTATTTTAAAAAGATTTTTATTTATATTTTCCTCTCTTATTATTGTTGGCTGTAGCACTGTTGCTTTAGGTTATAACCGCCTTCCCTTTCTTGCAATTCTTGAATTAAATTCCATTTTTGATTTAAGTGATGAACAAGATAAACTTGCCCGTATTGAACTTAATACTTGGTTAGAATGGCACCGAGGCTCACATTTGCCCCAATATATTGTAAAATTAGAACAGTGGGAAAAATTAGTCTTACAAGATTTAACCTCTGAACAATTTTGTAAAGAAGTTGATGTGATTAGAGCTTTTACCAATGAGGCGGTTGAAAAATTTATTCCAGCTCTCACTCCTATCGTACAAACTTTAACGCCTAAGCAAATTGAAAAATGGAATAAGTATCAGGAAGAAAAAGATAATGAATTTGTTGAAAATTTTGGCAAAGGTAAAAAGGGTGAGATCATTAATGAGAAAAGATTAAAACGAACAATCAAAAGGGCAGAGATGATTTATGGCACACTAAGCAAAAGTCAAAAAGACGTGCTTACTCAACGATTAGATAAAAGCGTCTTTACTGCTGAGCAAGTTTTGCCAGAGCGTAAGCGCAGACATCAAGATGCATTAATTGCTGTAAACCTTATTAAATCAGGAGAAAAACCTTATCCAACATTAAAGGCGGTTTGGGATCGTATTCAAAAATCACCCAATCCAAATTATGTCGCTTACAGTGATAACATGTTACAAGATGGCTGTTCGCAATTGTCTGAAGTACACAACAATACCACTTTAGAACAACGTCAAAAAGCTGTGCAAAAATTAAATGGGTATCGTATAGATTTTGAAAGTTTAATTAAATCTTAAACAAATAATGAAATTTAATAACTTAAAGTTAACGGATAACGGTAAAGCAAGAGCTTTCATTGAAGCAAAGGATCTTAAGACCCTTTGGTTTAATACGGGAACTTTATGTAACTTAACTTGTAAGAATTGTTACATTGAAAGCAGCCCAACTAATGATCGTCTTTCCTATTTAAGCTTTGATGAATACTTAACGATGATGAATGAAGCTAAGGAAGATAAATTTAATTTATCAGAAATAGGTTTTACCGGTGGAGAGCCTTTCTTAAATAAGGAGTTTCCTAAAATGTTAAATCATGCGGTTAAACAAGGCATGGATGTGCTTGTTTTGACCAATGCCATGAAGCCTATGCTAAATAAGAAGTCAGAAATTTTAATGATTGATCGAGAAAGATTAACTTTTAGGATCTCAATTGATCACGCTGATCAATTGAAACATGAAGAGGTAAGGGGACCTAATAGTTACGAGCCTATGATGGAAGGATTAAAGTGGTTAAGAGATAATGGTTTTAAGATGAGCTTAGCCACACGCTTAATGTGGGGTGAAAGTGAGAAGGAGACAAGAAAGGCATTTGCAAAATTTATCTTAATAAACAAATTGCCCATTGATCCTCATTCAATGAAGGATCTTGTTACTTTTACAGAAATGGACGTTAAAAAAGATACTCCAGAGATCACCACAGAATGTTGGACGATCTTAAATAAAGATCCTAAAACTGTGATGTGTTCTTCATCTCGAATGATTGTTAAAAAAAAGGGAAATGAAAAACCATCTGTAATTGCCTGTACTTTATTGCCTTATGATGAAGCCTTTGATCTTGGCTTATCCTTAAAATCATCCATGCAAAGAATTTACTTAAACCACCCTCATTGCTCAAAGTTTTGCGTGCTTGGAGGATCAAGTTGCAGTTAAATAAAAAAATAATCATTTTTTTATTTTTATCCCTAGTCATCATTACCGTTGTATTTAACTATGATGACGTTTTAAACCTTGAGGTAATCAAGCAAAGATATCAGGACTTACAGTTACTCATCGATACAAATTCTTTGTTTTATTATTTAATTTTCTTCTTAGTTTACATTTTGGTTACAACACTTGCCCTACCCATCTCGTTATTGAAGACGTTGCTTGCTGGGGTGCTTTTTGGCTTATGGCCCGGAGTGATTTTAACTTCATTTGCGAGCACCATAGGATCAACGTTGTGCTTTTTACTTTCAAGGTATTTATTTAAAGAGACTGTCCAAGGTAAATATCAAAAGTATTTAGGTAAAATTAATCAAGGTATCAAAGATGAGGGGTTACTTTATTTATTATTCCTTCGCTTAAGTCCGATCTTTCCTTTCTTTGTCATCAACTTGACCTTTGGCTTAACCCATATGAAGTGGACTAATTTTTATTGGATTTCTCAATTAGGAATGTTGCCTGCTACAATCTTGTTTGTTAACGCAGGCGTCCAATTAGCAGAAATCAATGACGTGAAGGATATCTTAACTTTAAAGATTATTATTTCATTCTCAGCGCTAGGACTTTTGCCTATAATAACAAAGAGAATTTATGAAAAATTCAAAAAAAAATATTAATAATTTCATCAAAACTGAGTGTGGCATTGATCAGTATTATCTTCTAAAAAAAAGAAAAGGCTTTTGGAATAAGCTAAGGCTTTATTGGTTTGTTGGTATTGGTACTTTAAGGGATTTGTTCATTAGCAAATAATGGATCTTAGCATCATCATTCCCGTTGCAAGACGTGAAAGTGATTTCAAACTCATAAAACAAGTAAGAGAAAAATTTAAAGATTTTGAAATCATCATCGTTAGCGATGAGGCAAATGAATTTATTAAATCAGAAAAACTTGAAGCTGATCAATTATGCTTATTAGAGAATTCAGCAAGGGCAAAGGCCTTAAATAAAGGAGCAAATCTTTCAACTGGCAAAAACTTATGGTTTCTGCACTTAGACTCAAATCTTGAGCATATTCAATTATCGGATGTGAAAGCACTTGATGAATTTACTTTAAGTACATTTTTACTTGAATTTGATCAGGCAAATTGTTGGTGGATTGCTGCTGGAGCTAATTTTAGAACGAAGGCTTTTGGTATTCCCTTTGGCGATCAATCTTTTTTGATGAGTAAAAAGTTATTTAACTTTGTTGGAGGATTTGATGAGAGTTTATCTGAGGGAGAAGATCATAAGTTCGTTTGGCAAACAAAATCTTTAAATATTAAACTCAACATCATCAATAAAAGAATTATTACCTCTGCTATAAAATATAAAAATAAAAGAATTTATCAAAGTTTAAAAACTTTATGGAAGACGATTCTACAAGCAATGAAGTTTTATCAAATAAAGAAAACCATTGCTCTTGGAATATTTTTAAAGGATCCACAGTCAAGTGAGAGTAAATCAAGGTTGAGGGAAAGATTGAATGATAAATTTGTAAATGAATTAAATGAAAATTTCATTAACATTACAAATGGAAACTTGAAAAGGCTACAACGAAGGAAAGACATTCATTGCATTAAAGTTTGCAGGGAAGTTGATGAAGAAAAGTTAAATTCTTTTGGTAATATTTACAAAGCTAAATTCATCAATCAAGATCAAGGACTAAGCTTAATCATGAGTGAAGTAAGCAAACTTTCACTAAAGACTTTAGGCAAAATTGCTCTGCTTGGATCAGATATTCCTACACTAAAGGTTGAAGATTTAGATGAGGCGTTATCTAAGAGATTAGATAAAAGTTCTCATTTTCTCTCAACAAAAGATGGTGGCTTTTGCTTCATGATAAGTAATGACAAAGAGGTAGTTCAATGTTTGCGCAAAGTTAAATCTTCAACTACTTCCGTTATGCAAAGCCTAACGGAATGCCTAGGCAAAGTTGAGATTGCAAAGAAAATTTTAACTGATGTAGATAATATCTTAGATTTGAGGAAAGTTTATGATGAATTGAAATCTGTTGAAACTAGTTTAAGTAAAGAGCAAAAAGATTTTCTTCACTTCTTAAAGGCTAATGAAAAAATTTTCACTTAGACTTGCCGATGTCACAAAATCCATTGGGTTTAATATCGAGGGCACTATTAAATTTGCTGGATAGGTTTTGATAGGCAATGATCGCTGTAAGTTCAATAATTTCTTCCCTTTTAAAATGTTCAAGTAACTTTGCTTGTAATTCTTGAGAAACACTTCGACCTGTAATGGTTATCGTTTCTGCATATTCGAGAGTAATCTTTTCTTTTAAAGAATAAACATTGCTCCTTTGCCAAGTCTTTAACTGACTAATTTTTTCAGTTTCTCCCTTACTTTCAAAAAACAAATGACTGTTCATGTCCACACAAAATTCGCAGTTATTAATTTGTGAAATCCTAACTGAAATAAGCGTTCTTAAGCCTGCATCAATTTTAGAACTTTTACTTGATATTAACTTGAAGAAGAAATTCATGCCAAGCATCAATCTTGGTACTACTCCCCACGCCTTTGTTGGATTGAGATCAAAGCCGAATTTCTTTCTCTGAAAGAATAAAATTACCCTAGTTAGGAGCGGCAATTGATTATTTTCAAACTTAAGCCACATAAGTTACATTAACATTTTGAATGAAAAAAAGAAAATTTATAAAGCTGCTAAGTTTTGGATTGTTGTTGCCTTTTGTATCCCTTCAGACCTTTGCTAAAGAGATTAAGAAAGTCATCAAGTCCAATAAAGAATGGAAGAAGATTTTAACAGCTGATCAATATTACATCTTAAGGGAAGAGGGAACGGAACGTCCTTACACCAGTCCCTTAAATAATGAAAAACGAGAGGGTGAATATCTTTGTACCGGGTGCAAGTCTCCTTTATTTAATAGTTCGATGAAATACGATAGTGGAACGGGCTGGCCTTCATTCTTTGAACATTACCCAAATGTTATTGCAACCAAATCAGATTTTAAATTATTACTGCCAAGAACTGAGTATCATTGCGTGGTTTGTGAAGGACATCACGGTCACGTCTTTAATGATGGCCCACAACCAACGGGTAAACGCTTTTGTAACAATGGGGCAAGCCTCATGTTTGTACCAAAAGCTTAAGTAATAATTTTATTCCTTATTTAATTCAAAAAATAAATTTTATTGTGTAAATGTTCTAGAAAGTAATGTTAGAGATTAAAAAACTAATATCGGATTATGAAAAGACAAGAGATCCATTTGTACAAATAGGCATACTTGGACAAATGTTATTTAAGCAAAATTAAAGTCGTTAAATAATCCCCACATTCCACCAAGCATTTAGATACTCCCGAGGGCAACGAGGTTGTGGTGGATTATTGAAATAAATATTTAGTTATAATAATTAGACATTTCTTAACATTATTGCCCTGATATATTCAATTATGTCTGATTATGTTTATATCTCAATAGAAACTACTGGACTTGAGGTAAAAGACGAAAGAATCGTAGAAATTGCTGCTCTTAAAATAAATTCTAAAACGAAGTTAAGGACATTATTTCACCAATATTTTAATCCACAAAAAGAATTTGATGCATCAGTTGCAGGTATCATAAATTTAACAAACTCATTTTTGAAAGAATGCCCAATCATAAGTGAAAAAATAGATTCATTCTTAGAATTTATAAATGGGTGCGATTTAATT
>SXGQ01380310.1_pt1 | contig 16367 bp, 31 predicted proteins | sample 3178371 | NCBI WGS metagenome assembly SXGQ01 (sample SAMN11356859, study PRJNA531348) | freshwater metagenome | isolation source: freshwater sample F1-20 | place: China: Fuxian Lake, Yuxi | collected 2017-12-25
GCCGACATCTCAGCATGGCTGGGTCAGTCAGCAGGCACGACATACAAGGGCGGTGGCGGCGGGGGCGGTGGCGGTACCAATGGGAACGGTGGCGTAGGCGGCGGCGGTAGTAATGGTGGGAACGGCACAGCGAACTCAGGTGGCGGCGGCGGCGGCGATACATCTGATGGCAGTACGGGCGGCTCAGGCATCGTCTATGTAAGGTTCAAGGTCTGACGATGGCACACTTCGCAAGCATCGTGAACGGCGTAGTCGCACAAGTAATCGTCGTGAGCAACGATGACTGCGGCGGCGGCGACTTCCCTGAGAGCGAAGCCGCAGGTCAAGCGTTCATCGCCAGCATCGGTCTCACGGGTGAATGGAAGCAGACTTCTTACAACGGCAACTTTCGTGGCAAGTACGCAGGCATAGGTGACATCTATGATGCGGTGAACGATGTATTCGTATCACCTACACCGACAGGAGAACAAGATGCCTAGCCTCACCGCGACACAGAAGGCCGCGCTCGCGTCGTATCTTCGTAGCGTGCTCGCCGCCATTCTCGCCGTGGCCGCGACCGGCAACTACGCACCCGACGACATAGGCAAGGCCGCAGTCGCCGCGATACTGCCACCGCTCATGCGCTGGGCGAATCCGAAGGACGGGGCGTTCGGCCGTGGCGCTTCCTGTTAGACCGATTGTCTTACCGCGCGACCTACGCGGTGAACCAGCAGGCAGTCTGCCGGCCCATTTGCTTCAAGAGATACGGCCTTATGGCTGGCTTCACCATCTAGCGGCTGACGCTTGGCACGCGATGCGCGCCGCCGCGAAGCGTGACGACATTAGACCGTTTCAGCCCACGTCAGCCGGCGACACCTACCGTTCGTTGGAGATGCAGACCGCTGGCTTCCTCGCGCGCTACCAACTTGAACCGATTGAGGGTGCTTCGGTACGGACGTGGAATGGGAAGCGCTACTACTTGAAGAAGGGTCTCGCGCCGATGGCGGCACCCGGCACGAGTAATCACAACCTCGGCTTGGCGGTGGATGTGTGGGGCGCGTCTGGCGAGAGGCTGGCGTGGATGCTGGCCAATGTGCGCCGGTTCGGGTGGTCGTGGGAAATCCAATCTGAGCCGTGGCACATCCGCTATGTTGCTGGCGACAAGATTCCCCAAGCCGTCACCGAATGGAAGACAACCGTATGACTAACGAAATGGCTATGGTGCTGGTTGCGGTGGTGACCGCATTGGGCGGAATCATTGTCGCCGGCATTCAGGGTCTACGGAAAGAGAACCGTAGCGACCATGCCAACGTGCGCCAACATTTGCGCGCACTATCCAACATCGCTGAACGGACAGAGCGTAAGGTGGACATTGTCAAAGACGAGTTGGAAGAACACTTGGAGTGGCATGCCGAAAGAACGCACGGAGTTAGCAGACCTACTGAAAGCGGAAGCGGCCGTCAATAAGTCGCGCACCCTGCGGATAGACGCGATTCTTGAACAGATAGAATATCCGAGCGACCGCACCGCGTTGGAGCGCGCGCTGGCTGATGCGACGATTCCAGCGCCGTGGATAGCGCGAGCGCTACGGAAGCACGGATACCCGGTGAGCGAAACGGCGATACGGAACTATCGTGAGAAGCACCATGTCGTTAGCGGGTGACCTGACGGACAGGCCCGATGACCGCAAAGTTCGCCGTGAACGCGACCAAGCGCTCGCACGGTTGGCTGAGGTTGAGGACAGGTTGGCTGACGCCGAGCGCGCACTCAACTTCATAGACAAGACGATGGAAGCGGTCATTGAGCCGCCGACGTGGCTCGCGCCAGCAAAGCCGAAGCCGAAGGCCGCCACCGTGGTTGCGATGCTTTCCGATACGCATTTTGACGAAGTGGTGGTTGCGGAAGAGGTTGAGTTCTTGAACTACTACAACCGTGCCGTCGCGACACGCCGGCTGGAAGCGTGGACGAAGAACCTGACCAAGATGGCGAAGCATTACATGGCCGGCATGAAGTATGACGGGCTGGTGCTGATACTTGGCGGCGACATCTTCTCTGGCGACATACACGAAGAACTGTCTGAAACAAACGAGGACACCCTGCCGGCTTCTTTGTTGTATTGGTCGGAACAGTTATGCGCCGCCGTGACGCTACTTCTCAGCGAGTTCGGGAAGGTTCATGTCGTAGCCGTGGTCGGTAATCACGGGCGTATGACGCGCAAGCCGCGCGCCAAGTTGCGCGCCAAGACGAACTTTGATTGGTTGCTTGCGAAGATGGTTGAGCGCCACTTCCTGAAAGAGAAGAAGGTGACGTTCTTGATTCCCGAAGGTGCAGATGCGTTCTTCCACGTCTACAGCCACGGGCAACTCGTGACGCACGGCGACCAAGCGCACGGCGGCGGCGGTATCGGTGGTATCTATCCGCCCATCATGCGGCTACGCGCGCGCAAGGCCCAGCGCTATCTCGCTACGGGGCAGAACTTCACGACGTTGTGGATGGGGCATTGGCATCAATACATGCCATCGCCGGGCCTCATCGTGAACGGCAGTCTGAAGGGTACGGACGAGTATGCGTTCATAAATAACTTTCAGCACGAACCACCGCAACAAGCGATGGCCATCATCACGCCAGAACACGGCATCACGGTTCAAGCGCCTATCTTCGCAGAATGAACACGCAACACACCATCGTCGTAGTGGATTGGCGTGACGCTTACTCATTTGACGATTGGTGCGCGGCAGACCAGATGGACAACGAGCCGGTGGTCTGTTGCTCAGTTGGTTTCTTGTTGCCGAACCACCGTGAAGGCTATGTAGTCATAGCGCAATCAGATGACGGGCAGGGCGAGATGGCGGCCTACTTATTTATCCCTGTTGGCATGGTTGAGCGTCTTCGTGTAGTTTCAGAGATGCGCGTCAGTAATGACGTTGCCGGTTGAGCCGCCCACGGTTTCCTCCTCCCGTTGGGCTGGCTCCCGGCAAATCAAACTAAGAAGCACGAGTCCGATTGACGCTACTTCGTGACACCCGTGAGCCATGATGAAGTCAGGAGGCAATCATGAAACTCATTCCCAAGCCAGCACACGGAAGCCGCGAATGGCTACAACTTCGCCACCGCGACCATCTCGGCAATGTCGTATTCGGCGCATCTGAAATCCCTGCCCTGATGGGGCAATCCAACTTTCTTTCACGGCCCGAACTGTTCGCCGCGAAACTCAGCGAGCCAACGGTTCAGCAAGAAAACGCGGTATTCCGTCGCGGCAACTTGATTGAGCCGGTTCTCGTGGCGGAAGCCGGCGCGGTGCTGGGCGTGAACTTCACGACGCCTCAACACATGTATCGCAACGGGCGCGTCATCGCCACGCTTGACGGCACGGACAATGAGGCCAGCCCGAACGCCATCGTGGAAGCCAAGACCACCACGCGCTACCGGGTGCGCGACGTGGAAGACCTGCCGCCCGTGTGGTTGTGGCAGGCGTGGGCGCAACAGTACGCCACGATGACCAACGACACCGTATGCCCGGTCTACTTCTCGGTTCTGGACAGCGAGCAGAACATCACGGTCGTGGAAGCGCCAACGAATCCGCAGGCGCTTGAACGGCTGGCCGAGGAAGCGGAAGCGTTCGCGCGCGCGATTGAGTTGCGTGAACCGCCAGCCGACTTTGACGAAACCGTGATGGATGCCGCAACCGTGGCCGCTATCTGGAAGCCAACCAATACCGAGGTTGAGATTCCCGAAGTGGAGATGCGCTGGCTTCAAGACCTCGTTCAGGCACGCGAACTGATTGAGGAAGGCCAGCGGATGAAGGAGTACGCCGAAGCACAGATTGCGTTGCTGTTGAAGAACCACGAAGTCGGTACTTACCGTGGCGTCAAGGTCGTTTCGTGGAAGCAACAAGCCGGCAGAACGTCGGTGGACACCGCGCTACTCAAAGAAGCACACCCGGCCATCTACGCCGAAGTCGCCAAGCAAGGCAAGCCATTCCGAGTCATGCGAACGCACAAGGTTGCGCCGCGATGATTCCCAAGTGTCTGACGGCAACCGCCGCCAGCAACCGTAAGCCAGAGGAGGCTCACAATGAATAAGCAACAGATAACGGCACTAGCAACACAGGAGGTGAACAGCGCTGACCTGAAAGCGAAAGGGGCAACACTCGCGACGTTCACGGCCATCAGCGACCTGCTGGACGTCACGGAACAACACCAACACGGCGACATCTACGCATTGCTGATGAACGCGACCAGCAACGCCGGCCAACTCGGCAAGTGCGACGGCATCATCCTGCGAACCTGTGGCTGGGCCGCGCCCGTCACGGGCGACGAGAACGAAGACGACGTCATGCCGTCCGTTCACCCGAAGCGTCGGCGCGTGGCGCTGGTCATCGTCGCGCCGGTCAATGCCGACTACAGCATTTCGGCGTTGCGGTTCAGCGACGATGACGACGTCATCATTCAAGACACCAGCCGTGACGGTGCGCCGCAAGGCGAACTGCCGGAAGCGCTGGCAATCTTCATGGACGAACTGAACCGCGTTCAGTACGGGGAGTGAGCCATGTCGTTTGACCTGAACGGCTATGTGGACGTGGCCGAGCGCATCCGCATCTTCCGCGAGAAGTATCCCAACGGCTCGCTACAACCACTTGACCACGCCAAGCCATACGAAGTCGTCACGGTCGGTGACCGCATGTTCGTCGTCTATGTGGCGGCGGCCTACCGCGAACCGAACGACCAGCGACCCGGCGTCGGCATCGCGTGGGAAGCCTTCCCCGGCAGAAGCAACTTCACGAAGGATTCGGAGTTGATGAACGCCGAGACAAGCGCGTGGGGCAGGGCCATCATCGCGGCACTCGCCGCCGATACGCAGAAGATTGCGTCGGCAGAAGAGGTACGCAACCGTCAGTCGCACCCCAGCGAAGCGCCACGGCGCGAAGCACCGTCTGAGCCGGCGAAAGTGATTCCGTTGGCCAAGAAGCCCAGCGAACCGAAGCCAAGCGCGCAGTCGTTCGGCATTACGGAAGCGCAGGTGAAACTCATCGGCAAGTTGGCGCGCGAGAAGAACTACGACGCGCTGAACTTCGCGGCGAACGCCGTGGGCCGGCAGGTTGGTGACCTCTCGGAGTTGTCCAAGAAGGAAGCATCCGCCGTGATTACCGACCTGATGAACGCGGAAGTGGTCGTATGACCACCTACTACGACACGCTGATGGGCAGGAATCCTGCTGACGTGGACACCGAACACGTGTTCACCATCCAACTACGGAAGGGCAAGAAGGCCTACCGCACCGTGCTGACGACGCGCAAGTTCGGGCAGGCGTTGGCGAAGTATCGCGGCTACAACATCGGCCACGGCTACGCGAAGCGCCTGCTGATTGACGGCGAAGTATTCAGGAGGGATTCGTGACCGGCGAGCGCAAGCCGCTGGATTACGCACCGCTCTTGCCGTATCAAGGTACGGAAGGCTTCGTGGAGAGGCCAGCCAGCGAAGCGCGCGCAAGGGAGAACGCGCGCAACGGTGTCTCGCGCCAGCGCCAGAAGCAGGTGCTTGAAGCGCTTGACCACATGCCGACCGGGGCAATCTGGACGGTGTTGGGCCACGCGCTACAACTTCACCACGGGCAGGTGTCTTCCACGCTGTCGGTGCTTCACCAAGCCGGCGAGGTATTTCAGTTGCGGCGCATAGTTGAGCGTTGCCATCCTTACGTTCATTCCAAGTACCGTCACATGTACCGTGAAGATGAGCGCTATGACTTCCCTACCCGAACCAATGCCACCGTTCTCAAACAGCGGTCTGGCGTGGCGATGGCGAACCTCAACTTGGCCATCGGCCTGCTGGATGCTTGTCGCGACGGTGACACGTTCGTGGTTGGCGACCGGCAGTGCTTCTATGTCCGTCAGTTCATCGCTGACGCGCTGGATGCGCTAATCGGCAAGCGAGATGGGGACTAGGTGGTGGCGCTTGGCGGCGTGCGTAGGCCAGCCGTTGGAGTGGTTCTTCCCTGATGGTGGCGGCGAGTCTGCCTACGAGAAAGGGAAGACGGTGTGCGCCGGGTGTACGGTGCGCGCGGAGTGTCTAGCGCTGGCCGAGGATTTCGTTGGCGCTGGCGACAGGTACGGCTTGTTCGGTGGCTTGACGCCCAGCGAACGGCGCGCCCAACGGCGCAACGAAGTGAAGAGGCTGTTTATCAGATAACTATCAACTGATAACGACGTGGAGGGAAGATGGAAGAACGCAAGGGCGAGTGTCAAGGCGACCGTGAGCGGTGCGCGTTGGGCGAGCGCTGTCCGTTGTTCGGCCTGCTGGGAAAGGCTGGGCGTGACGGCAAGCGTCGGGTGCGCGGATGTGGCGACCCACGTGCGCGCGGCAAGCGCAACCGCGCAAAGGGTGACGCCAAAGCGCGACGGGCGCGCCAACGGCTCGGCATCGGCGGCGCGAACACGCGGCACGAAGAGCATTGGGGTGGCCACCTACGGATTGAAGTCAAGGCCGGCGCGCAGGTTCAGCCGATAGCGACACGCTTCTTGGCGGCGGAGAAGCAGTCAGCGCAAGCCAAAGCCATAGGCGACATACGGCCGTTCGTAATGGTGGCGATGCCCGACGATACGCGCGACGGTATCGTGCTGATGCGCTTGTCGCAGTTCGCGTTGCTGTTCGGCGGCCAGCCGTGAGCATCCGCGTTATGGCAACCGTATGGGCAACGTCGCCCTACCGGGGGGAAGCGTTGCTTCTTCATCTGGCGTTGGCCGACTTCGCGAACGATGAAGGCATCTGTTTCCCATCGCAGAAGACGCTGGCGCGCAAGGCACGGTGTTCAGAGAACTATGTGCGCGTGGCGGTGAAGCGGATGGTGGCTGACGGCTGGCTAGAAGTGGTTGAGCCGGCGCATGGCCGTGGGCGTGCTATCACCTACCAACTAAAACCCCATTCAGCGAATCCCCATTCAGCGAATCCCCATTCGCCACGACGAGAAACCCCATTCGCCACGAAATCCACACCACTTATTAAGAACCATCATGAACCGTCACTCGCGGATGAGTTCGCCAAGTTCTGGGAAGCGTATCCGCGCAAGATTGCCAAAGGTACGGCGCGCCGCGCGTTCGCAAAGGCCTTCGCGCGGAATCCTGACCTGACCATCGGGCAACTGCTGGAAGCGGTAGAGCGGTACGCCGCCAGCGTCAGCGACCCGAAGTTCGTGGCGTACCCGGCGACGTGGTTGAGCGGTGAGCGGTGGCTTGACAACTTGGAAGCGAAATCCGCTAGTGTCGTGGTTCGGCAACGCGATACCGCTGGCGCATTCGGCGCGGCGATGCGTGCCGCTGGCCGTACTGAACAACAACTCCGAGACGCCATAGCCCACTACTCCGAAAGCCAACAGGCCGCCGCGCTCGCGGCGTTCAAGGGAGAATCATGACGAAGTACCTCATCAGTTTCGTAGCGCTCGTATCCGTTTGGATACCGTGGGCACACGCCGCCGAAGCGCCACGGCCTACGCCCACCACCACCACGACGAGTGTTCTGGCTTCGCCCAAAGTCACGACCACCGTGCCGCCAGCGATTCACGCGACACACGCGGAGTGCGCCGGGTGGCTGGCGTTGGCGCGGCAAGTTGGCTGGGCTGACCGTGACCTGCCGACGTTGGAGTTCGTGCTATGGCGTGAGTCGCGTTGCTTGCCCACGGTTCACAACGCGAAAGACCCGAACGGTGGAAGCCACGGCCTGACGCAAGTAAATGGATTCTGGTGTCGCCCATCGCGCTACTATCCAAATGGTTATCTCCAACACCACGGCGTGCTGACCACGTGCGACGACCTCTACGCGCCGACAATCAACTTGCGCGCGGCGCTGGCGCTGTACGACTACTCCGATGGCTGGGCGCAGTGGTATCTGCCGTGACACCAGACGCGATAGGAAGCACGCTGGCGCGTGAACGGCGCTGGCGTGGGGCGTTGGGGCGCTGAATCCGCCTGCGAGCGCTGGCGAGGGGTTATTGGGCCAGAATCGTCCCAGAACCTGACGAATACCGATGATAGCCAAATGGCTAAGGTTGGGGTAGGGTGAGGGGTAGGAGGTTACCGAATGACCAACGAAGCCAGCGCCGTTCTCGCGGCGGCCAACCAACCAACAGGAGGAAATGAAATGACATCAGTAATCACCCCAACCACCAATACCAACCAACCAGAGGAGAAAGCCATTAGCACCATCACCAACGGCAAGACCTACACGGTCACGGCCGAAACCGAAATCAACAACCGAACCAAGCGCGCGCGCTGGGCGAAGAGCCTGACCGCCAACGCTGGTGTCTCAGCGGTCACGCTGGGCAACATCACCATCCCCACCGACCACGACTTCCGCACCGAATACCACGGCGCAGAAGTGGTGTTCAAGCCCATCATGAGCAAGCACGCTGGCGAAGCCGGCGCGACGTGGTACATCACGACCGCGTGGCTCAGCGACGAGATGGAAGTCATCGGCGCGTTGCTGGCCCACTTGGGCGACGGCGAAGTGTTCATGTGGGAGAAGCACCAACGCAACGAACAGATGCCGTCGTGGCTCACCAGCAACAACGGCTACGCCCAGCGCCACTACGAGGTTGCCGGCCACATCAACGCCGCGTTCTGCGACGGTGACCAACTTGGCTACTTCACGGCGAAGACCGCCAAGCGCGTCAAGGCTGATGCCGAACGCGCTGAACATGAGAACCGCGTGGCGCTGGCGTATCAAGCGGCGGAAGCCAGCGGACGAAATTGGCACGTCGGCTACCTGCTGGAGAAAGCGCCCAAGACGACCACCACTCGCGACGAGTCGCGCGCCAACGTCAAGTCGGCGCTCGCCAGCGTGGAAGCGGCGATGACCGCCGAACTGTGGGAATGGGTCAAGGCCAGCCTCGGCAAGTTGCGTTGCGAGACCACCATCCGCGACCAATACGGCGACCCGTACGGCTTCGTGACGGTGAGTGAAGTGGCCCATCAAATCATGTACCGCTGGGTTGAGGACGGCTTCGGTGACGTTGAGCGCGGCATCCGCAACGCCGTGGCGCGCGAGTTCGTTCGTCGCCACCTGTCATGACCGACCACGCTTGCGTCACTTGCGGCGCGCGCTTCGCCACCACGGCAGAGCGCGCGTCGCATTGGGTCGCCGTTCATGACCGGGGCTTCGTGAAGCCCGATGGCCAGCGCTTGCGCCGTTCGTCGTTCTGCTGGCGTTGCGCCGGCGAGATGGCGGTTGGCGTGACCACCTGCTCATGCGGTTGGAAGAGGCCGTCATGACCACCATCAAATCCGAGCGCATCCTCGTGTCGGTGTACCGCTACGAGGTGAATGACAACACCATCGCTGATACCGCTTGGCGCGTGGCGTACCGCACGTTCAAGTCGCTGAACGCGGCTGAGCGCTTCGCGCGCCAAGCGCAGGAAGCGGCGCGTGGACGCTATCCCGGCGACTATGTGGAAGCCGCGCTGACGGGCCTCGTCTACTACATGTGGGAATGGCACGAAGTCTGGAATGGCTGGTTGCGCTACGACGACGACATTGAATACGTAGACGCCGAAACCAACTCGCTGATTGCGAGGCCAGCATGAGCAAGCAACGCTTCGCGCACGCCACGGCCTCAGCACTCGCTGACGAGATTGCTACCACCATTGAGCGCGGCGGCAATCAGGTCGGCATCGCTGGCAGTCTTCGCCGCGAGTGCGCCACCGTGGGCGACATTGACCTCGTCGTGCTGGCCGCCAACCTTGACGGCGTGACGTTGCCCGATTGGTTGGTGCTTGAACGCGGTGGCGCGGCATACCGGCGCTTCACCGCACCCGGCGACGGCGGCATCGGCGTAGACATCTGGCGTTGCCCCGACGAAGCAAGTTGGGGCGGCTTCATGCTGTTCGCCACGGGTTCGGCCACCTACAACATCCACACGCGCAAGCGCGCCAAAGCGCGCGGCTTCGTGTTGAATCAGTCTGGCCTCAGCCGTGACGGGGTGCGGCTCGCGCTCAGCGAGCGCGCCATCCCTGAAGCGCTGGGCCTTCCGTATCTCACGCCACGCGAACGCGAGGCTTGGGGCAACCGCAATACCACAACCAACCAACAGGAGGAAATGGCATGACCACAGAAGAACAAGCACTCGTCGCGGAGGTAGACCGCGACTTCAGGACGGCGTTATTCCACCTGAACGAAGCGCGTAAGCGGCTGAGCCGGCTGGGGAAGGACTTCGGCCTCACCTACGGCGACGACGAACATGACGCGCTGGGCTTGGTGAACGCCGCCATCGGGCAGGCCAAGTATGACCGCGACTACCTGATGGAGTTCATCTCGGCGGTGAACTCATGAAGTACCGCTTCTTTCGCGTGACCGCCGTGGTTGCGGTCGCCAACTACAACGACGAGACCTGCGACGAACACGCGCACCTCGGAGTCCGCACGGCGCTTGACGCCGTGGAGATGCTGAACGACAGCGACGACCTGCTTCTGGAAATCAGCGAGCAGGAACTACATCTCGCGCCCATGCCACGCGTCATCGTGACGGATGGCGGTCAAGGCCCGTTGTTGCCGGCCAAGAAGCGAGGCCGCAAATGAGGGTTCAGGATTGGCATCGCTGGCAGATGACCAAGTTGGCTCTCGCCATGATTTGCCTGCTGGCCGGCATCGCCTGCGCCGGCGGATTAGAGGACGCTGACGGCCTCGCACCGATGCCGTCGCCGTTGGGCGTGGTGGTCGCATTGTCGTGCGCGACCGCCCTGCTCTACAACATCATCCAGCACGACAGACGAGGAAGAAAGTAATCATGTCCACCGAAACACTTTCGTGGCTGAACAGCAACGTGCTGGTCGGCTTCACGGAACAAAGAGGGGAAGCGTGGCACTACCGCGCTTCCGAGCAAGGCGACGAACCGAACCACTACGCCGGCGCGATACCGCTGGCCGATGTGAAGCGGCGTCTGTTCAGTTGGGAAGCCGCCGAAACGACACTGTTCGTCGTTGACGGCGACGGCAACAACCACCCCGTACCTGACCGCAAGGCCATAGTCCGCAACGACACGTTTGCGGTGCTCGGCGTGGTCTCGGAGTCATACGCGCCACACCAATACGACGAAGCGCTACTGAACCAAGTGGCGACCATCGTGGATGACGGCGCGCTACAGATTGGCTCAGCCGGCTTGCTGAAAGGCGGCGCAATCGCGTGGGTACAAGTGGAAATGCCAGAGAACATGAAGGTCGCTGACGTGGAGTTCAGGCCGCACCTGCTGGCAACCACTTCATTCAACGGAAGCATCGCCACCACCTACAAGCGGTGCGTCACCATCGTGGTCTGCGACAATACGCGGAACATCGCGCTGGGCGAACAAGGGCAGGAGTACCGTGTACGCCATACGGCGAAGAGCCAGCCACGGGTTGCCGAAGCGCGCGAAGCGCTGGCGGTGGTCTTCACGCTGGGGCAAGAGTTCACGAAGGAGATTGAGTCACTGCTGGCCCACAAGGTCAGCGACCCGGTCTACGGCAGATTCGTTGAGCGCTTGGTCGCCATGAAGCCCAACGCAAGCAAGGCCGCCACCACGAAGGCAGAAGCCGACCGCGAGCAATACATGCGGTTGTGGACAAGTGACCCACGAGTAGCGCCGTGGCGCGGTACGGCATTCGGCGCGATTCAAGCCGTGAACACCTACCGTCAGCACATCCGGCCCACGCGCGGCGACACCATCCGCGTTGAGCGCAACATGATGGACAACCTCACCGGCCAGACGGAGTTCGGGGACGCGCGAGCGCTCTCGCAACTGCTGGCGCTCAGCAAGTGAGTTCAGCCGCGCGGCTCGTACCGCCCACGGGTCGCGCGGCTGGCATACTTGCGTATGACCACAGACGACCTGCGCCAAGCCGTAATGTTTCTAGGGAAGGTCTTCGTCGGGCAAGCCGACGAGGAACGACTACTGAGAACCATCACCGCCATCAAAGCCGAAATCAAGAAACGAGAGAACCGTGAACGAGGAAGAACTCGCTGAAATGTACGAGTGGCAAGCGCGTTGCCGCGACCTAGAAACTTCTAACGGCCAACTACGCGAAGAACGCGACCGTTATCGGGCTGAGCGCGATTCATCGTTGAAGTATTGGCACGAGAATCTGAATCAGATGGAACCGCTGTGGAAGCGCATCACCGAGTTGGAAGAACTGCTGGCACGCGCCACCGCCGAACGCGACCGCTATCGGCTGGCCGTTGAGCAAGGGCGCGAGTTGTGAAGTCGCCCATTCACCGCGCGCCACGAACGATGGAAGAGTTCATGATTGCCGCCGAGGAAGTTCAGTTCGCTGAACTTACGGAAGGTGAGAACGACCACGAAGTTATCTTGACGCTGGAACTGTTCAAGGATGTTGTGCGCCGAATCAAGAGGCTGGAACACCGCGATGTTTGAGGCCGCGCTCGTTGTGGTGGTGGTGGCGCTCGCCGGCTTACTGCTGGGAATGGCGCTACGCGGATGAACGTCTTGTCGCTGTTCTCTGGCGTCGGCGGTTTTGACCTCGGCCTAGAACAAGCCGGCATGAAGACCGTCTATCAATGCGAATACGATAAGCACGCGACGAAGATTCTTGAACGGCATTGGCCGACCGTGCCACGCTGGGGCGACATAGCCACGCTGACCGGGCGCGAAGTGTTGCGCCACGCTTCAGAGATAGATGTGGTGGCGTGAGGCCGCCCACGAAGGGCATTTGGGTATGCCCGAAGTGCGGCCAGCGCCTACGGCTCTTCGTCAAGCCTTCCGTGCCGCCCACGTGTCGCAACGCCAGCCACAGCACTACTACCGTCAAGATGGAGAACCATGCCGCTACTCACTCAGAATCGTGAACTGAAACCGCACGGCATCTACAACTTCGCTATCCCAGCGTGGTTCGTGCGCCGTGCCACCGGCGAACTGTTCGTGACCTGCCCTAACGCCGGCGCTTGCGCGAAGGTCTGCTACGCGCGCAACGGCACTTACACATTCAAGAACGTCAAGGCCGCCCACACGCGCAACCTAGAACTCGTACTCAACGACCCGGCGCTCTTCCGTGAAGAGATGCTGAATGAACTCGCGGCGCGCAAGTTCAGGCCAACGGGCATCACGCGCCAACTACCAGCCGGCGTATCTATCAGCACGCTCGACCCGTGGATGCGGCGCTGGGTACACCACGGCGGCAAGGCCGTCAGGATTCACGACAGCGGCGACTTCTTCAACGAGTTGTACCTACGGCTATGGGTAAACATCGCGGAGTGTGCGCCCGATGTGCTGTTCTACGCCTACACGAAAGAGGTTCTGATGTTCAAAGCGTTCGGGCCGTTTCCCCCGAACTTCCGCTACCTGTTCTCTACGGGTGGTCTTCAAGATTCGTTCATTGAGCCGGGCGACCGCCACGCTGACGTCTTCCCCGACAAGGAAGCCATCGCCGCCGCAGGCTACACATCGCAAGACGCTTCCGACCTGCTGGCCATCATGTTGCCCACGGACAAGATAGGCATACCTGCCAATAACATTCCCCACTTCAATAAGCGCATCGCTGGACGAAGGTTCTCCGAGATGTAGTGTGGTATCCGTAAGGAGACCCATGAACATCCGCCCTGAAATCAGCCACCTGAACCAGCCGCTCGAGAACTTCACGACACATCCGCGCAACGTGCGACAAGGTGACGTCGGCGCGATTACGCAATCACTCAAAGCACACGGTCAGTATCGCCCGATAGTGGTTCAGCAAAGCACCGGCCACATCCTCGCCGGCAACCACACTTACCTCGCGGCGCGCGCGCTGGGCTGGAAGGAAATCGCGGCGACGTTCGTGGACTGCGACGACGAGCAAGCGTTGAAGATTCTGTTGGTAGACAACCGCGCGAACGACCTCGCCATGTATGACGACCGCGCGCTGGCTGACGTGCTAAAAGAACTCTCAGCGACGGCCGGCCTTGACGGTTCGCTGTTCACCGGCGACGACCTTGACGACTTACTGTTCAGGCTGGAAGGCACGCTCGGTGAAGCGTATGCGGCGCGTTCGCTGGCCGAGATGAAAGACGAGTATGAGGCCGCCGACACGCGCACGCTTCTGTTCCCGTTCAGCGTTGCGGATTACAGCGAACTCAGCAACCAACTGAAAGCGCTACGCGAGGAATACGGCGAGGACACCAACAGCGCAGTTTTGAAGCGCATCATCAACGCGGCGTATGAACCGATTAGAACTCGCGCCGAGTGAATGGCAACCGCCGTATCGTCTGGCGATAGCAGACGAAGCGGTAGGTGAAGCCGGCGAACTTCTCGCTACCGTCGGCGGCGAACCAGCGGTCGGACAGTTCTTGGAGTGGGGCGCTCGAGAAGAAACGCTGACGCAACTCACACGCTTCCTGCGCTTCGGCGTCAAGTTTCAGACCATCAAGGCACGCAACCGCCGTGGCTTCGTGCGTATGTCGGGGATACGGGCCGCGAACGAATACTTCGGCACCACGCCACCAGAACCACCGAAGAAACGCTACGCCTGCCGCGACGGGCGGTTGTATGAACGCGAACCGCAGTACCGCGCCATGATTGACGAAATCACCGTGGCCGCGTGGCGTCACTTCCAAGAACACTTCCCACTACAAGCCGCCGCGCATGAAGCCGTCGTCAAGGCCAGCATCCATCCTGATTGGCTCATCGCCGGCACGCCGTTCACCAGCGGCATCGTGAACGACAGGTCAGCGTTGCCATACCACAAGGACGCCGGCAACTTGGTTGGCACGTGGTCAATGATGGTTGCGCTACGCCAACACACCGAAGGTGGCGCGCTGACGTTGCCAGAGTTGGGCATGACGCTGGCCATCCCCGACCGCTCACTCACCATCTTTGAAGGACAGCGCTATTGGCATGGCGTGACCCCGATGGTCTACCGCAAGAAGGATGCCTACCGATTCACGCTGGTCTGGTACGTCAAGCAAGCGATACGGCAATGTGGATGCCGGGCGGAAGAACCGGCGCGCGCCAGCCGTGAGGCCACGAAGGTTCAGGACACTTACGCAGATGACTGACGTGGTGCTGGCGTACCTCGCCAAGCCTCGTTACGGCGGGTGGCCAACCTTCACCGCACACCTACAACGCGGCTTACGCGCGGCAGGCCATAAGCCCATGCTGATACAACGCGGCAACAGAACCGAGAACCATTTGCGCGACTACGGGCGCAAGATTCACTACCAGAACCTTGCCGAGCGCGACATTGTGCGGTTGGCCAGCGAGAAGCCCATGCTGATTACCGCCGTGGACAAGCACCACCATGCGCTCGCCGCGTCACTCCTCGCCGTTGGCGTACCCATCGTGATTCACGACCCAACCGAACTCAAACCACAAGTACGCGACTTGATACACAAGGCGAAGGTCATCGTCATACGAGAAAGCATGCTGGCCCACCTACCGAACGCCACCTACACGCCACACCCCTACGCACGTTCAGCCATCACGAACGACAAGCCACGCCAAGCCGCCGCCAGCATCTCCCGTATTGACTTCGACAAGCACACGGACATCATCATTCGCGCCAACCAACTACTACCCGAACCGATACACATCTACGGCTTCCTCAACACCATGTACGCACACCACAAACTGCTACCGATAGATGAAGCGTGGCAAGCCAACTACCGAGGCAAGTTCGCCAGCGATGACCTATGGGGCGCTTGCCGGGTTGCCAGCCAATACGAACGAATCGTAGACATGAGCGCCATCAAGGGTGACGGCGGCGGCACGCAATACACATTCTTAGAAGCCGCTGACGCTGGTTGCGCCCTGATACTCAACGACGCATGGAAGCCCACCGGCAGACTACGCGCCTACGCCCACACAGTCAGCCAACCAGAAGAACTCGCGCGACTCTGCCAACATCCACCCCACCACAAGCACCAGGAAGCGTTAGAACTACTCGCGCACCACAACGCCAGCCCAATCGCTGACCACATCGCAGGCATGCTCACATGAGGCCAGCGAAGCCCTGCCTGAACTGTGGCACGCCAACCAGAAGCGCATCACGCTGTGCCACCTGCCAAGCCAGATGGAACAAGCAACACCCCAAGCCACCACGCCCACACTACGCAGGCGACTACCGCAAACGCGCCAAGAAGGTATGCCAAGAAGCGACACACTGCTGGCTCTGTGGACAAGGCCCACTACCACACGACCCGTGGACAGCAGACCACGTCATCCCCGGCGACCCCGACTCGCTACTGCTGGCCGCACACCGGTCATGCAACTCACGACGCGGCAACCGCCCATGAAGCGATGCGCCTGCGAACGCTGGTCGCACCCCACGTGCGAGCCTGACGACGACGACGACGACTGAGGCCAGCCACCACGCGCGGCGGCGACCCCGACCGGCGTGGGGGGGGTCAGGCCCGACGATTTTTCTGGCGCGGCGCGGCCGAACCAC
>SXGQ01506057.1_pt1 | contig 16367 bp, 15 predicted proteins | sample 3178371 | NCBI WGS metagenome assembly SXGQ01 (sample SAMN11356859, study PRJNA531348) | freshwater metagenome | isolation source: freshwater sample F1-20 | place: China: Fuxian Lake, Yuxi | collected 2017-12-25
CATCTGGAACTCGTGGTTCATCCGGTTCCGCTGGTACTTCTGGTACATCAGGTGGTGGTTCTGCTGGTACATCAGGAACATCAGGTTCTGCTGGTACTACTGGTACATTTGGTACATCTGGTACTCGTGGTTCATCCGGATCTTCTGGTACTTCTGGTACATCAGGTGGTGGTTCTGCTGGTACATCAGGAACATCAGGTTCTGCTGGTACTACTGGTACATTTGGTACATCTGGTACTCGTGGTTCATCCGGATCTTCTGGTACATCAGGAACACGAGGGAGTTCGGGGACAGCTGGAACAGCAGGTTCGTCTGGTACTTCTTTAACTCCAGCTGGTGTTCAAAATCAATTTCAATTAAACAATGGTGCTGGTGGATTGAGTGAATTTGGATTAGTAAATCCAGCAATACAATTGGTTTCTATAAACCAAGTAACTGCTGTTACTTCAACTGGTACAAATAACACTTTTATAGGTAATCAAGCAGGTAGATGTAACACAACTGGTAATTCAAATACCTTTATAGGTTCTTCTGCTGGTGATGCCAATACAACTGGTATAAGTAATACATTTGTTGGGGCTTTAACTGGTGATGTAAATACAGTTGGTCAATGTAATACATTTGTAGGTTCGGGAGCAGGTGGTTCAAACACATCAGGGTCTTGTAATACATTTATAGGTTCTGTTGCTGGTTCAATAAACTCAGCGGGTAACGCAAATGTTTTTTTAGGGTTTAATGCGGGTCTCAATAACCAAACAAGTTTTGGAGTATTTATTGGTGTTTGTGCGGGATCTGTTAATACCACTGGAGCATTAAATACATTTATTGGTTTTGCTGCTGGTGGTAGTAATACAAGTGGTAGAGATAATACATTTACTGGTTATCAGGCAGGAGCAGTAAATACCACTGGATGTGATAACGCTTTTTATGGAACATATGCCGGTGCTAATACAACAACTGGTACATCAAATACATTTATAGGATCATGTTCTGGTAGATCAAATGTAGTTGGTATATCAAATACTTATATTGGACACTCAGCTGGTTGTGCTACAACAGGATCATCAAATACATTTATAGGATTCTGTGGCGGATTCGGTGTTAGAGGTGGTACAGATAATGTTTATATCGGTATTTGTACTGGTGGTGCTGCTTGTAACGCATCTTGTAATGTGGCAATTGGTACTAAAGCTGGTTTTTGTAATATTGCTGGAGCATGTAATGTATTTATAGGTAATGAAAGTGGATTCGTAACATCATCAAGTGAAAATACTTTTGTTGGTTATGAGACAGGATTTTGTAATACAACAGGTTGTAATAACACATTTATAGGATCAGCAGCTGGTACTCGTAACACAACTGGTTCATTTAACGTATTAATAGGAAGATCGTCTGGTTTCTGTAATACAATTGGTCGTAATAATACATTTTTAGGAGATTTTTCAGGAGCATGTAATACAACTGGTTCATTTAATACATTTGTTGGACAAGGGTCAGGAGCTGGTAACACAACCGGATGTTGTAATACATTTATGGGTGTTAGTTCTGGTATTTGTAATACATCAGGTGTTTATAATACATTTTTTGGTTTAGAATCTGGTTACTTTACAACTACTGGTAGTTGTAACACATTCTTAGGTGGTAATGCTGGAGCATGTAATACAACTGGTTCATTTAATACATATGTTGGTTTTGTTTCTGGTTTTAATAATTTCGGTGGATCTTGTAATACATTTGTTGGTAATTGTGCTGGTTATAATAACACTGCTAATGATAACGTATTCGTAGGTTATTTATCAGGTGCTGCTAATACAACAGGAGCTCTTAACGTATTTGTTGGAACTGAGACAGGTAGATGTAACACGATAGGTGCTTGTAACACATTTATCGGTGATTGCGCTGGTAGAATTAATACAACTGGATCATTTAACACATTTGTTGGAACTGGAGCAGGTATTTGTAATACAATTGGTCCTGATAATACATTCTTAGGATATTTCAGTGGTGGTTTCAATACGACTGGTTGTAGAAACACATTTATTGGTTCGTGTGCTGGTTTTAATAACACTAGTGGTATAAGTAATACATTTATTGGATTTGGATCCGGTCTTTGTAATGCTGTTGGTGGTAACAACACATTCATCGGTCATCAAGCGGGCCTTTGTAATACAACTTCCTGTAACACATTTATAGGTGCTTTTTCTGGATTAAATAATACTACTGGATCATCAAACGTATTTATTGGTTATGAATCTGGTAGACTTAATAGTATTGGTCAATATAATACATTTATCGGACTTTGTTCTGGTAGAAATACTACTACTGGTTCATTTAACACATTTATTGGTACAACCGCTGGTCGTGATAATACAATTGGCTGTACAAATACTTTTATTGGATCTGAGGCTGGTCTTTTTAACACTATTGGCTATACAAATACTTTTATTGGATCTTCAAGTGGAAGGTCTAATAACAGTGGTTTTTCAAATGTGTTTTTAGGGACTTCGGCTGGTCAAGGTAATACTAGTGGATATTGTAATGTATTTATAGGACATTCTTCAGGAATAGGAAATCAGACCGGTTGTAATAATGTATTTGTTGGTACTCTTGCTGGTCAAAATAATGGTGGTGGTAACAACAACATAATGATTGGTCTGTGTGCTGGTTATGTTAATACTGGTTGTTCTAATACATTTATTGGTACTTTTGCTGGTCTTAGTAATACAACCGGATTAAATAATACATTTATTGGAGAATGTTCAGGTTATAGTAACTCAACTGGTGGTGAAAATACATTTATAGGAAGATGTTCTGGTCTATCCAATACCATTGGTGGTAATAACACATTTGTAGGTTTAGATGCTGGAAGAAGCAATGTTTCGGGCTCTTATAACACATTTATAGGATATGTTTCAGGAAGAAACAATACAACTGGATATAGTAATACCTTTGTAGGAAATCAATCCGGATATAACAACACTAGTGGTTTTCAAAATACTTTCATAGGAATAAATACAGGTTATTGTAATACAACTGGTTCATGTAATACTTTTATTGGTACAACTGCTGGTGAAAGAAACACAACTGGTTCATGTAATACTTTTATTGGAGTGGCGGCTGGTTTTTGTAATAATTCGGGCAATCAAAATATATTTATAGGAACTTGTACAGGTAATCTCAATACAATTGGCTCATCAAATGTTTTTATTGGTAACTCATCTGGTAGAATTAATACAACCGGTTGTGCTAACACATTTCTTGGATCAAACACCGGATATTTTAGTGAGTTTGGTTCATTTAATGTATTTGTAGGAGAACAGGCCGGTTATAATAACTGTAACACATGTGATCATACGTTTATAGGATATGTCGCTGGTTTTTGTAATCTAACTGGTGCTAGTAATACTTTCATTGGTAGAGGATCTGGATTTTACAATATTTCTGGATCTCAAAACGTGTTTATCGGTAATTGTGCTGGATACTGTTCTTGTGGATTCCAAAATGTTTATATAGGTAGCTGTGTTGTTGGTGGTGCGACGAACGCATCTTGTGAAAATGTTATTATAGGATTCTGTGCTGGGTATGGAATTAATACTACAGTTGGTTTAGGTTCTCAATGTCTTAGTATATTAGGAGCATTTGCTGGGGCTAGTCTTACTGGAGGTACATCGAATACATTTATCGGATATAGATCTGGTTTTAGTACAACATCAGGTTGTAGTAATACATTTATTGGTGCATCAAATGGATATAATAATACAACTGGATCATTTAACACATTTGTTGGAACTGGAGCAGGTATTTGTAATACAATTGGTTCATTTAATACATTTGTTGGAATGAATAGTGGTAATGCGAACAATGGAGTAGCCTTAGACTCTTGTAGTGGTTGTTTTAATGCATTTTTTGGATATGTTTCTGGATTATGTAATACAAGTGGTAAATTTAACACATTTTTAGGAGCGATTGCTGGTCTTTCTAATACATCCGGTACTTGTAATACATTTGTTGGTACAGTTGCTGGTTGTCTTAATACAACTGGTACAGAGAATACTTATGTTGGACTTGGTGCTGGTTGTTTGAATGCAACTAGTGTTGGTAATACCTATATTGGTAGTAAATCAGCGTGTAATCAAACAACCGGATCATTCAATACTTACATAGGTTATTTAACTGGTGCTTGTACTGGAAATAACATATCTTGTGCTATTGCTTTAGGTGCTGGCTCTAACCCGACATCAAATGGTCAATTTGCGATTGGATCATGTACTTATCCAGTTGCTTGTACTGTTACTGCTGGTGCTATAGCTGGTTATATATGTGCTCAGATAAACGGAACACTACGTAAAATTCCATTTTATAGCGTATAATAAATAAAAAATAAAAATAAAAATATGTCAACAATTAACATTCAAACTAAAGAAATCGTAACAACTTTAACCGCGACTCAAGTTGAAATCGGCGAAGGATCAATTCAATTAAATCTTCAAGCAAGATTTCCAGTTAAATTATTAGATGATAATGGAAATATGGTTCATTTTGAATTTGTAACAATTGAAGGTGATGATTATACCGCTTGGACTAACGATGATTCCTATGTTACGAATTTAATTCTTAATAAATTAGGAATTACCGCTGCTTAATAAACATTTTAGTTTCTCAAACATATAAACACTATGTTTGAGAAACCTTTAGGTGGTACTGAATTAATGTTTAACGAACTTGTTAAACGAGTACCAGATGTATTAGAAAAGTTTAGCATATTTAATTATGCTTCTTATGCTGATCCAAATAAACCAATGATTTATTGGAATCAGTTATCTTATGACCAAGAAGCTATTCAATTCTTACAACATAAAGAAAATGTAGATAAAATTAATCATTTCGTATTTGTAAGTAATTGGCAGGCAGAACAATTTAGAAAAATGTTCAAAATACCTGGTCATAAAACAAAAGTTATTCAAAACGCACATCTCGGTGTGACTAAAAAAGAAATAACTAAAAAAGACAAATTAAAGATTTGTTATACCTCAACTCCTTGGAGAGGTTTAGATGTACTCTTACTCGCTTGGGAAATCCTACAACCACAAAATTGTGAACTTCATGTTTTTTCCTCTTGTAAAATCTATGGTAAAGATTTTGCTGAACAAGACTCACAATATGAATTTCTTTATGATTGGTGTAAAAGATTACCAGGTGTGGTTTACAGAGGATCAATTCCTAATGAAGAATTGAGAAAAGAATTACCAGATTTTGATATCTTAGCTTATCCATCAACATTCGAAGAAACTTCTTGTATTGCTGTTATTGAATCACTGGCTACTGGTTTGAGAGTTATCACTTCTTCAATTGGAGCTCTACCAGAAACAACTGAGGGTTGGGCAAGAATGTATTCTTATATCGAAGATAGAGAAGAACATGGTAGATTATTTGCTAACATCTTAGGTGAAGAAATTCAAAAGATGTTTAATGGTGAACTTATTGAACATTTACAATTACAACAAAACTCTTATCACGAAAGATGGTCTTGGAACTCAAGAATAAAAGATTGGGAATATTTCTTAAATAATATTGGATATAGACCAAAATCAGAAAATAAATTAAATATTATTAGTAAATGGTTTAATCCGGAGTCAGTTTTAGATATCGGTGCTAATGTTGGACAATTTTATTCTGAGTGTAAAGAAGTTTATCCAGATGCTAATTACTATCTTATTGAAGGTAATCCAATGTGTGAAAATAAACTAAAAGAATTAGGTGTGGATTATTCAATTGAGTTATTAAGTGATGATGTTAAAGAGGTTCAATTTTGGATGAGAACAGATGATCCTTTCGCAACTGGTAATTCTATTTATAAAGAAAATACAGATTTTTATAAAAACTCTCTTCCAGTTAAGAGACAAACAAAAACATTAGACTTTATGTTTAATGATAAGAAATTTGATTTTATTAAAATCGATACTCAAGGATCTGAGATTGATATATTAAGAGGTGGTGAAAGATTAGTTAATAGTGCTAAAGGTATTCTATTGGAAGTTTCTTATACTGAGTATAACAGTGGTTCTCCTTTGAAAGATGAAGTAATTGAATATATGAACTCAATTGGTTTTAAACAAGTTGAAATATTAAATAAAATACATCATCCAACTACCGGTGAACATATACAAGACGATATCTTGTTTATAAAAAATAATTTAATAAATGAATAAATATGTAATACTTCAAATTGAAGGTGGTATAGGTAAAAGTGTAGTTGCCACTTCAGTAGTTAGAGCTATTGATAAAAAATTCAAAGGTGAAAGAAAGATAGTTGTAGTAACAGCTTATCCAGACATCTTTGAATTAAATCCAAGAGTTTATAAGACTTTACAATTTGGTCAAATAACACATTTTTATGAAGAGTATATCCAAGATAAAGATAGTGTTGTAATGATACAAGATCCTTACAGAACTAATGACTTTATCTTTAGACAAAAACACCTTTCACAAATTTGGGGTGAAATGTATAACATTCCATGGGATGGAGAAACTCCAGAAATGTATTTTACACAATTAGAAACTGAATTTGTTTCATCTTTATTAAATAAAGATAAACCGATTTTTATAATTAATGCTTTTGGTGGTGCTCAAAATCAACAACATAAATATTCTTGGGCAAGAGATATTCCACCAGTATTAGCTCAAGAAATAGTAGATGAAGCTAATAAGTATTATAGAACTATTCAAATAAGAAGAGAAGATCAAATAGCACTTAAAAACTGTGAATATTTATCACTTAATATCAGACAATTAGCAATCGCACTAATGATTTCTGATAGAAGATTATTAATTGATTCCTATTTACAACATGCGGCGGCGTCACTTAATTTATCTTCAGTTGTTCTTTGGGCTTGTAACTCACCGAGAGTATTTGGATATAAAATTCATACAAATATAAGTGCTAAGTTTCAAGCAGCAAGTTTGAAAAACTCTATGTATGAACCTTTTGATATTGTAGGTGATCCACTTCAATTAGCTTCTAATCCAGCTACAATGTATGATAAAAATCAAGTTTTGAAAGCTCTTAATTTTGATACTACATTACCGAGATTAGATTTGATTATACCTGAAAAAAATGAAAAACAATTAGCATGAAAAGAGAAAAGATTTTAATAGCATTATTAACATTTCACGATTCAGTGAATGTTAGTTTTCTTTGGTGGGCTGATAGCATCAGAAAATTAAATGATGACCCAGATCACCCAAGAACTTATGAAGTTATGTATGTTCCTGGTTTAAGACCAGTTGCTTATGCGAGAAATGTAGCAATCACAAACTTCTTAAATGATAAAACCGCTGATAAACTTTGGTTTATTGATGATGATTTAGTTCCAACTGAAACATCATTAAATATTTTCAACTCAAATGCTGATATAGTTTCTGGATTGTATTACTTATTATTAATGGAGGGTAGTAGACCAACTATTAGTACAGCTATTTATCAAAAGGATACCAATGAAAATAGCCCTAAAGGATTTACACAAGTTGATCCAAAAAAATATAAAGGTGGAAGTCCGATTATTCCTATTGATGCTGCTGGAACAGGTACTCTATTAATTAGTAGAAAAGTCGCTGAAGATTATAGAATGATGTTATCTAAAGAATATATATCTTCTGAAGGTAAATTAGTTCAGTTAGGTGAAGATGAACCTCTTCCAATCTTTAGAACTTTAGCTAAAGCAAATGGTTCAGAAGAAAGATCAGAAGATATTGATTTTGTTTGGAGAGCTAAAAGTTTAGGCTACTCAGTAGAAGCAGTTTTAGATTGTAGATTTTTACATAAAAAAGAAATGTTGTTAGACTGGTCGGTTTGGCAAATGAATGGAGAAGTTAGTTAATATGAAAAAGAGTAGTGGTAACGGATTAGGATTAACATCAATATTGTTTTTGATATTTTTAACACTAAAGTTAACTAATAATATTGATTGGAGTTGGTGGTGGGTTACCTCACCAATTTGGATACCTTTAGGTATTATTTTAATAGTATTTTTGGTTTCATTTTTTATCTTTCTCATATGGGGAATAATACTACTTATTAAAGGAGTTCCTGGTGAAGAGATAAGTAAGAAATTTAATGAAATGGCAAAAAAAAGTCCTCTTAAATAAGAGGACTTTTTTATTATAAAACTTCTTTAATTACTTCAGAAACTACTTTTCTATCGACTGGTAGTGTAGCAAACTCTTTCATAATTTGACCAATGTTAGTAACACCAGCAATTTTAAGTTCAGTTACTTTTTGAACAATTTCGTCTCGACTTAATTGTTTTGGTAAATAAGACTCAACGATTTCTAACTCTAACCTTGTATCTAAGGTATTAGAAGCTTGTAAAGTTTCTTTTAGAGATTTTTGAGTTTTGTTAAGAATCTTAGTCACATCTTCATCGGATAAAGAATCGACACCAACATTCTTCTCAATTGTTTGAATTTCTCCTTTAATAACAGATAACAATTTTTTCGCAACCGCATCTTTGGCTTTGAAAGCTGTCATGTAGTCAGCATAGATTTTTTCTTTTAGTGTCATAATATATAATTTTTAATTGATTACAAAGATAGTTATTAAAAAGTTAAATCCCAAATATATTCTATTATATTTGGGATTTTTTGTTGAGTTACTTATCTATTAGTAAATCTTAATTAATATTAATTCCCTCAACTAAAAATTAATATACACTCTTTCTAACTATCATATATTATATTAAAAGGTAGTTCACTTTCTTTATGTAAAGAGTGTCAAAGTTTATTTAAAAGCTACTTACTACAATTATAATTTATATAAAAATGAATAGATAAGTTTAATATATAGTAGTATGAAATATCTAAAATATAGAAATCAATTCCTAAATGAAGCATTTTCTGCTAAATCTCTTTCCAAAACACTTGGATGGTTATCAAAATCTGGACTAAAACCTACTCCTTTCATAGATGATCTAAAAGAGTTTTGTGAAAAATATAAGATACAATTATCTAACATAGAAGATAGATTCTTTAAAGTGAATGTTAGAAGAAGTGAAGCCTTAAAACTAAGATCTGATGAGGTAAATAATCCAACTGGTTTATGGTGTATTAAATTCTGGTTTTCAGCTACTGAAGGGTATAAAGGATATACTGTTACACCTTCTAAAGAAAAAGAGAAAGAAGCTATTAAACCGAAAAAGGCTGGTAGTAATGATACTTTTAATGAAAATGAAGTTAAAGAATTGTTAAGAACCACTAAACATGATTTTATGAAAACTGGTGAATTAAAACCAGTTGTTGATTATGATAATGAATTGAAAACTGGTGATATTATTGCTTTTATAGATGGTAATTATAATACTCTTTGGGGTAAAATATTTTGTTCTTATTATGATGATGGGACATATTTAGGTAAATATGTTATTAACTCACGTTTAACTGGTAATTCTCCAGATGGTTGGTATGATGAAAATGGTAATGATTTAGGATATAAATTTGAAAATACAGATATTTTTGAAGATTTTGTATCTGAAGATAATTTTGGATCTTGGTATGTTTATGGATCAGAACCTGGAAATGATCACCGTAAATTACACCTTTATAAAAAGGGTGATGAACCACTTCATGTTGTTGGTGATAAAAAAGAAGAAGATACTTCCAAATTTAACTTGAGTATTTCATTATATTATAACGAGTTATATCAAATTGGTAGTAATGACAATGATAAAGTATCAATCACTAAAAAAGATTTTGATAATTCTGATTTTGCTATTATTTTCTATTTAGATGAGTTTTTACCACACCAAGAAGAAGATTTATCAGATGTTAGAAAAAGAAGAAGTGATTCTAAAGAAGGTGCTATCGCTCTAATGGATGATGAAGAGATTAAAAGAATAAATGTTAAAAATAGAATTGAAGAATTAATAAAGAGATTTAATCTATCACAAGATATAAATAATATGACTAATTTGAACTTAATTTTATTAAACATGTTAAGAGATGATTGGTCACTTTTCACATTATTTAATGGATATAATAACTCTATATTTTATAGAATATATGATTTCTTTCAAGTTGTAGATAGCCAAGAGAGATATAGTACAGATGAAGAGTTTAAAATGAGATTAGATAGTAGATTAGAAGAGGTTAGAAATGAATATAGATCTTTATTAAATTCAAAATTAATTAAATCAAAATCATTCAAAGACGTTTATGATAAACTAACTAAATCTAGTAATGAACTACTTGTTGACTTTTTGAAGAATTTTATGAGATTAAGTATTAAATTGAAAGATAAAATTAGAAGTAAAAATTTATCTAGTTTATATGATGCTCAAATCTTAATGGATAAAATTTATATGATATCAAATCCAGCTGATAGTTTTAGATTACCATACGATATACGTGAAGGTTTAGATTATTTCTCAAATGAAGAGAATGCTACATATTACTTAAATCGATTGAGTAATGATGAGAAAAAGAGATTAGATAGAGCTATGATGTTTATTGAAAGACAAATAGATCAACTTTAAGCTAACTCTAATTCCTCTATTTTGTATTCAACTTCCATTAGTAGTAATTGACATTCAACTTTTAATTGTATAAACTTGTGAACATCAACTTCACCACCTTTGATATCAGTATCTATTGAGTCTATTTCTTTGAGAATAGACTTTTTTATTTTTCCTAAATCTTCTAAGACTTCGACTTTGATATCATCAAATAAAGATTTATAGTAAGGATTTGAATAAATCATTTCTTTCCAAAGTTCAGTACTAAATCTTTTAACAATTTTAGTTATAACGTCTATAATATCTTCTTCTGTATAAGAGTTTTTTAACTCCACTACAAACTCTTCATATTTTTCGTAACTCCGGTCCATTATCTAAAATTAATTTCTCTTTTAGCATCTCTATCAATATCTCTACTCTTAATATCAGCTTTTTTATTCCAAAGCTTTTTACCCTTACATACACCAATTTTTACTTTAATTCTATTGTTTTGTATAAATAAACCTAGTGGGATTAAAGTTGTTCCCTTATCACCTAATAATCTGTCAATTTTTTGAATTTCTTTCTTATTTAAGAGTAATTTCTTTTCTCTATTTTCATCATGCTTATCTAACTTATGAGCTTGTTTATAAGGAGCGACTTTTAAGTTTTTTACCCAAATTTCACCAGATTTAAAATAAGCAAAAGCATCCACAATAGTTATACCACCACCTCTAATTGATTTAACTTCACTACCTGTTAAGATTATACCACAATCATACTCTTCGATGATGGTATATTCATAGTAAATTTTTCTATTTTTTGCTATCATAATTACAAATATAAGGATTATAATCCATTTAAAGAAATTGTTTTATTATCTTTATCGAATCTATTTTTCTTGATTATACAATTACCACCATTTAATATTAGTACTAAATCAGCTATATACATCGGTGTACTACCACCCTTTATATTATCTTCATTCGGGGATCCATAAATAGGTGAAGTGAATATAACTTTTATATTATTTTCTATTGCAACAGATCTCAAGTTTTGAAGAGTACTTTTTAGTCTTAAATATCTAGCCATATTATCTATGTTTGGGAAAGAAACTTTATCATAATCAATAACAAAATATTCAGGTACAATTAGGTCTTTATTATCTAATAATGATTCTAATTTATTATCTCTAATAAAACTCTTAAAAGAAAAAGATGAATCTATTTCTTCGCCTATTACCATACTTGGCAATTTAGAAATAAATTCATCTTTTAGCTTTTCATCCTGTGGAGTATAACCAATTGTTATAAAGTCAGATTTATTTAATAAATCATACAAATATTTAATTGATTCCATAAAAATTAATTTAAGTGTGTATTAACTAATTCCTCAATCTTTTCTTTATTTACCATACCAGTGTTTCTTTCAACGATTTCACCGTTTTTATAAAGAAGTAAAGTTGGGATATTTCTGATTCCTAATTCTTGTACTAAATCACGTGCACCATCAGCATCTAATTTACCAACTGAAAGTTGCCCAGCATAATCTGAAGAAACTTGGTCTACAATTGGTCCAATAACTTTACAAGGTCCACACCAAGGAGCCCATACGTCAACTAATACTAAACCTTCTTTAGTAAAGTCGCTATAATTTTGTTCATTTAACTCAGTAATATAAGCTATCATATTTTCTATTTTATTTTTTATTTATATCATTTCATGAAATTAAAGTTTAATAAAAAAGAGACCTAATTGGTCTCTTTTTCTCCTAATACCCGTTTGACTTTACCCTTTGTATCATTTACAATTTCCCTTCTAACTGATAATTCAAGTAAGAGTTTTGTACTTTCATCAAATTCCTCAGGTAGTTTGAAATTACCTTTTTCTAAAAGAGAGATGGCAATAATTGGATCATCACTAAACTCATGGAATAGTTTTTTAACAATTTCTACTTGTTCAACTAATTTCAATCCATCTAAACTATTCATAGAAGTTGTCCACTTACCTAGATTGAATATAAAATCCCTATCCTCTTTTGTAGCACCATCCATATAATCAACTCTGTTGAAATTGAAATCTTTCCAATAACTCTTTAATACTGGGTTATCTTTAACATTTCTAAGATAAAAAAGTAAATCACAAGTATCATGGATTGATGTAATATTATCATCTTCCCAATAGTTATTTTCTCTAAATAAATCACTAAATGAATTATTGGAATTATATCCTTTATATTTAATTGGAGATAATTTCCAAAGACTTACATCTTCACCATGTTTCTGTTTAATGTATTCTTTGTAATAATCATCTTTTTCTAATTTGAACATTTCCGATAAACGAGGAACAGATAAGAACTTATCACGATATCTTTCCTTAAATAGCGTCTTATTAATATCACCATATCCACCATTCATTAAATGTGATAAGATAATCCATTCTTCTTCATCAGCCTTAGCACCTAACTCTATTTCTTTTGATCCAATTCTAATAGCTGTGTGTGATGGAGTTTGAGCATTGACAACTTTAATTTTACCATATTTTAAGAAATCTTTAAATGCTTCGGTCCAATAAAACTTATCTTCTTCGATTGAGTAACCAACACCAACACAATTTAGATCGAATGACTCTAATATGAATTGTGGCTCGGTTCTATTTGAGTCATATTCAACATAGTTAAATATACCTTCTCTTTCAGAGGAAGCCACTAAGTAAAAACTCTTTGTTGATTTTTGAGAGAATGTAATACCACTGTAATCTTCGTGGTAAGTTCTTTCTTCTTTCTTAAATCTATAAAGAGATTTTCTATCATAAGGATTGAAATCTTTTATAATATCTCTTAGAATAAAAACATCAATATCATTGATAACAGCTTTTTTTCCAGAAACTAATTCCCAAATAGTATTTGCTAAAGATCCACCCGCAATAAACCCTTTTTTAGGTAAGGTCCATTTAGATTTTAGTTTATTTAGAGCATCTCTACTTAATTGTTCAGTGTTCATTGTAAAAGTTTTATGAGTTTGTTATTTCTTACATCGGATAGTTTAGTAAAATAGTCATAATCAATTGCTATTTTATCAGCATAAACTCCTTTAGGATTATTAAAAATCAGAGTTTTATCAAAAATATCTAATATGACAAAACTCTGATTTTCTGAATAACCACATAGTTCTAATATATTAATACCATTATTTTTTGGTAGGTTATCCCAACCAGAACAAACAACAATATCTCCTATATTAAAGTTCATCTATTTAATTGTATCAATACAATTCTTCCATCTTCTACCTTCGTAAACTTCATCAATCTTTTTGAAGTTTCCTTTTGTTTCATTAATAAGAATTGATCTTCCATTTCTTATTTGTGATTTAATAGTTGATAGGTTTTTTCCTAATGAATCTGATATTTCTTTATAAGACATCTTTTTAATTTCTCTCATTTCGATAACTGTCCTATAAGGTTCTTTCAATTTAGAAATCTGATCAATCAGGATATTAGCTTTAATATCATTAGACTCATACATTTCTAAATCACTTCCATAATTTTCTGGGATAAAATCTTTCATAGTTGTACCTTCATCATCATATTCGGTATCTAAACTAACGTTTCTTTTATCATTTTTGATTGCTTGTAGTGCTAAGTTTTTAGCGATTGTGAAAAGCCAAGTTGAGAATTGTGCTTTCTCACTTTCATACTTATCTATTTTTTCAAATGCTGTTAAGAACGAATCGGTTGCGATGTCCTCTGTTTTTTGTGGATCATTACACATTTTAGATGTGTAGTAAATTAATTTTGGATAATACTTTTTGTAAAGAGTTGAAAAATCTTTACCTGTTTTTTCTACGAAAAACTTTTCTTGTTCTGAAAATAAAACTGTTTCCTTGTTCATAATTGCCGTTAAGTTTTTATTGACTGCCGTCATATTGCCTCATTATTTATTCATAACTTAATCTTTCCTATTGGATAGACCAAGTAATATTATACTCATTTATCTATTAAAAGTTTAGTTTTTCCTCCACTTTTTTTTAACTAAATTCCTAATTCTTCTAACTTTTTATTTCTACCCTCTGATATTAAATCAGAAAAGAAGTTATTAAACTCTTTATTAAGAGAGTTTAAGTTAGCCAAGACACCATTCTCCTTTAAGAAATCATCTATGTCATTATTTTTTAATATTTTAACCCATTCACCTTTTTCCTCAGTTGGTTTTATCCAATCCTTATCAATAAAATGAGATTTTTTATAATCTGGTAAAGTCCCAATTGGACTATTAACTAACTCTTGAACAATTTTAAGATGTCTATTTTCAGTAAAATTATATGTGTTTTGAAACTCATTGATAATTATAGTAAGTATTGATTTACCAATCAACATCATTTTTAACTCACCTTCGTGCCAAGTAAATATTATATTCTTTACAGACTGGTTTATCTTATAATTATTTATTCTAGCATGTTGATATAATTTATTTATATAATTACCTTCATCATAAACTACTTTTTTGAAGTTACTACTATTTTTATGTTCTTCATAATAAAGACAAGTTACTGGAATAGTAAAAGTATTACTACCATCTTTTCTGATGATAGGCACAATCTTCAACTCCATTCCATCTTCTAATTTTAAGATTTTCATATTATTTTACTTTAATAAATCTTCTAACTCTTCAACTGTCAATATCTCAACACCAAGTGAGATTGCTTTTGTTTCTTTAGAACTACCAGAACCTTTAGCCTTCATTACTAAGTGAGTTGTGTTTTTTGATACAGATCCAGCAATAACACCACCTCTACTAACAATAATCTCTTCTAAGTCTTTTCTACGAACACCAGTGAAAACAAATTGTTTACCAACTAAGTCGTCACCAACAGCAACTACTTCTACTTTTTCAGAGATAGTGATAGGTAGTCCTTCTATAAAAGAAAAGAAATTATCGTAATTATCAACATAAGTTTTGGCAGAAATCTCGGCAAATCCTTCAATTTCCATAACTTGTTGAATAGTAGGTTTCTCAGTAAAGTGTTCTAATAAACTCAACTTTTTACCACCTAATCCAACGAAGATACCGGTAGCGTGTTGTAATTTAGACAATTGAACACCGGTGATTGATTTCTTAATAGAGTCATAAACAATCTTAGCCTTACGTTTACCAAAACGGTCAATATTTTCTAAATCGTTTGTTGTTAAGTTTAAGATTTGTTCGATTGTTTTATATCCAGCATCCCATAATTGAGTTACAACACCTTCACCAACATTATCAGCTTCTAATATTTCAAAGAAAGCGATATTCTTTTTTAACTTCTGATCGTCAGTTTCAGTTAAGGTAATCAATTCAATACCGGCTTCATTCCAAGTGATTTCAACTCCTTCGATAGTTGGTTCTACAAAGTCAACTCCTTCGATAACATCAGCGATGATTGGAATTACCATACCACTACGTTTAACTAAAACTTTAGCACCAACTCCCAATCTCATATCTTTAACAAAACGAGCGTTGTTGCCAGTTACATTAGAAACAGTAACACCATCTAATCTAACAGGTTCGATATGTAAAGTTGGTTTTAATAAACCTTGTTTAGAGATATTCCAAGTTATACCAGTGATTACACTTTCTGCTGATTGTTCAAAACTTGGATGTTTGAATGCTCTTGCGAATACTGGATTACCAGTTGAAGTTTCACGACCAAGAGCGTCTTGAGTTGCTAAATTATTAACTTCTAAGATAATACCATCAATCTCATACTCTTCAGACCATTCTTTGAAAAGAGAGATTAATAATTCTTCTGTAAGGTCTAAGATACCACAAACGTGATAAGGAACTTTTTGTGATTGACCTTCATTTAATTTATCTAAGATTTGTTGTTTTGTTGTGAATTGATTTCTC
>SXGQ01041700.1_pt1 | contig 16363 bp, 29 predicted proteins | sample 3178371 | NCBI WGS metagenome assembly SXGQ01 (sample SAMN11356859, study PRJNA531348) | freshwater metagenome | isolation source: freshwater sample F1-20 | place: China: Fuxian Lake, Yuxi | collected 2017-12-25
CTGTTAAAGATTTACAACCAGAAAGATTGAGTTCTTTAAGATTTCTGGGTAAAGGATCTGGCAACTCTGTTAAAGATTTACAACCAGAAAGATTGAGTTTTTTAAGATCATTAGGGAAATGATAATTAACTGGGAATTCTTTTAAAGATTCGCAATTTCGAAAATTAATAATTTCTAAATTACGTAGTTTCGATATAGATTCGGGTAGGTGAGTTAATTTTTCGCAATATGAAAAATCAAGTCCTTCAAGTCCTTCGGGCAAAGGATCTGGCAACTCTGTTAAAGATCCCCAACCAGAAAGATTGAGTATTTTAAGATTTCTGGGTAAAGGCTTTGGCAATTTTGTTAAAGATTTACAATTTGAAAGATCAAGCTCTTCAAGTGCTTCGGGTAAAGATGGTAGCTCAGTTAACGATAGGCAATATTTAAGTTTAAGAATTTTTAGGTTATCTAAGCTCGATAGAGAATCTGGTAAGGATTTTAAATTTCTACAATCTGTTAGATTGAGTTTTTTAAGTCCTTCAGGCAAATCATCTGGCAAGATTTCTAAATTTTTGCAATTGTCAAGATCAAGTTCAGTAATTTTATCAGTTAATATAAATGGTAATTCCTTGCATTTGTGACCAGAAAATATCAAGCTTTCAAGAAGAGGGGGGAGACTTTTAATTAAACCTTTGAAATGATGCAAATGAAGAGAAATAAGTGTGTTAGGAAGATATTCTATTTTTTTTAATCTTAAGCAATTGTAAAGATTAACTGAGGTAACTCCTTCATGAAGATTCGGCATTGTTGTTAAAGATTTACAACTTGCAAAATTAATTGTGGTTAATGATTCTGGAAGTGGATGTTGTAAAGATTCTATAGATCGACAACCAGAAAGATTGAGACAAATTAGGTTCGGAGGAAATTTTGGAAGCTCTTTTAAAGCGAGGCAACCAGATAAATCAATATTGGTTAAATTAGGAGAAAAAGGATTTTCAATTTTTATTAACCCCCTCTGATTCTTTAAAAAAAGATCTTTTATTTGCGGAGGTAATTCTGGCAATTCACCTAAGGATCTGCACCAACTAAAATTAAACGACGTAACTGATGCAGGAAGTAAATGTAAATTTTCTATTGTTGTTAATCTTCCACAATTAGAAAAATTAACGACATTAACCTCATTTGAAATTGTTGATGCATCAAAGGAAGTAATTTTTCCATTTTTCAAATTAAAAATTTTAATCATATACTTTATAAAATTATAAAAAGGAGTAAAATTATTAATTCAAATATTCATAATAACAATTTTTATTTTTACACAATATTAAAAAAAAAATAAAGAAAATTTTGAAATATTTTTTTTATATTAAGTTAAAATATATTAAATATTGTTCACAATTAAATTATTTGTTAATTTATTATAAACTTAATTATCAAATTACTAATTTTGGAGTTGAAATGGCGATATCTCAAAGAAATAAATTAAGTCCATCAGAGATTTTAAAGAGGGCATAAGGGCCTTAAAGCGACACCTCCATCAAAAATTGTGTCTGATACCTAAATTTATTTAGTGATTTTTTGAATTTTAAATTTGAGAAACTTTTTTCTCATGTAAAAGAGCAAATAAAAATGCATTGTGGATTAGACAAAAATCGGAAGAAAAAAGCAGTGAAATTTTTGCTAAAATTTGTGGAAAATAGGATCAAAAAAACTCAAAAATAGCATCGCATTTTTTTAATTATACCTATTCGCTAATGTAACATTTTTAAGTGGAATTATTTTAGACATTTACCATAATAAGAAACTGGCGTCAATGGCTTGGCATTGTAGTTCTCGGCAATTAGTTTGGGGAAGGTCGCATCAAATATTTTTTCTTGTCTAGAGATAATTTCGAATTGTGGATTTATTGAATTTTCTAAGCAATATTTTTTATCTTTTAACAACGCTTTTAACATTTTATATTCTTCATCGCTTAGCCTAGGATGCATTTTGTTATTTGGAGAGTTTTTGTATTTTTTGTAGAAATTATCGTCAACGGTGAAAACAAAGAAATTTCGATCAGATGTGGCGTGAAAGGTTACTTTACCGTATTTGAAATAATCGCCGTTGAAACAGGATTGTAAAATTATCAAAATAAATAATAAACTTGATTTAATATTATTTATTTTGAAAAACACAAATTAGTTTACTGATTCATTTTTGCTATTTGCAGAGTCTATAAAATCAAATTTTTCTTTGATTCTAGAGGCTTTTCCAGTTAAATTTCTTAAGTAATAAAGCTTGGCCCTTCTAACATCGCCTTGTTTTAAAATTTCGATTCCAGATATTAATGGAGAATATAAATTATACTTTCTTTCAACTCCGATTCCAGAACTGATTTTTCTAACTGTGAATGTTGCGTTGTAATTATCGTTACTTTTTGTTCTTGCAATAACAACCCCGTTAAAGGCTTGAATCCTAGTGCTATCACCTTCGGTGATTTTATATTTAACGCTTAAAGTGTCGCCAACTTTAAAATTAGGAATTTTGAACCCAGAAGATTCTTTTATTTTTTCTACTTGGGCTTTGTTAAATTCTAAAATGATATTTTTCATATTTTTATTAATTTATGATTTTGCAATTTGTTCAGCTTTTTCTTCGACTTGAATGCGATCTACTAATTCCATATAAGCCATAGGAGCTTTATCTCCAACTCTAAAGCCATATTTTAAGATTCTAGTATATCCACCATTTCTAGTCAAAACTCTTGGTCCAATTTCTTTGAAAAGTTTTTCAACCGTTTCTTGATTACCAATAATTGATTGAGCAAGTCTTCTATTAGCAAGACTATCTTTTTTTGAAAGATTAATTACTTTTTCAATAAAAGGTTTCAATTCTTTTGCTTTTGGAAGCGTAGTTTTGATTCCTTCATTTGTTATTAATGCAATCGATAAATTCTTTAAAAGAGCCTTTCTATGAGAGCTATTTCTGTTTAATTTTCTGCCTTTTATTCTGTGCTTCATAATTTAGTTATAATAAAATTAAAATTCTTTATTTTTTATTTTCAAAAGTTCTTCGATATTTTTCGGAGGCCAATTTGTAAGCTTCATGCCGAAAGATAAACTCATGGATTTAAGGTTATCCTTCAATTCATTCAAAGATTTTCTTCCAAAATTTGCAGTTTTTAACATTTCAATTTCGGTTTTTATAACTAAATCTCCAACATAAATAATGTTTTCATTTTTAAGACAGTTATATGATCTTACTGAAAGCTCAAGTTCTTCAATTGTTTTGAGTAAATTTTTGTTAAATTCTGGCTCAATAACAACTTCTTTTTCGACCGGAACATCAATCTTAGAAACATCAAAATTAATAAAATTTTGCAATTGTTCTTGTAAAATTTTTGCCGCAATAGCTAAAGAATCTTGGGGCGTTACAGTGCCGTTAGTGTCAATTTCTATTATTAATTTGTCGTAATCTGTAATTTGTCCAACACGAGCATTCTCAACCTTGTAAGCTACTTTTTTTACTGGACTAAATACCGAATCAACTTTAATAGATCCAATTGAATTATCTATTTTTTTCTCAACATCTGGAGCACAATATCCTCTACCATATTCAACCACGATAGTCATGTCAATTTTTGCACCTTTGCTTAATGTGCAGATTAGGTGATCTTTATTTAAAATATCAACACCACTTGGTAAATCAATTGATCCAGCATAAACTTGACCAGGTTTGTTTGCTGACAATTTTAAGATCGATGGCGATGGATCATCTTTTGTAATTGCTAATCCTTTCAAATTCATTATTATATCAAGAACGTCTTCTTTAATTCCATCGATTGTTGCATATTCGTGCATTACGCCCTCTATTCTTACGGAAGTAACTGCAAAGCCATTGATAGATGAAAGTAAAACTCTTCTTAACGAGTTACCTAAAGTATTACCATAACCTCTTGCAAAAGGCTCCATAACAATAACTGATTTTGTTAAATTATTATAACCCTCTTTTAACACGATTGAAGTTGGTTTGGTAAGTGTACTCCAGTTTTCTTTTAAAATTGCCATATTTTTACGAATTGATTATAATTATTTTTTAATATAATTGACTTAAACTCTTCTTCTCTTTGCTGGACGACAGCCATTGTGAGGAAGATAAGTTATGTCTTTGATTGAAGATACAATTATCCCAGAAACTTGGATTGCTCTTAAAGAAGCCTCCCGACCAACACCAGGACCTCTAATCTCTACTACAGCATTTTGTAACCCACACTCTTTTGCAATATTAACCGCATGTTGAGTTGCAACTTGAGCTGCGTATGGAGTAGCTTTTCTAGAACCTTTGAAGCCATGTTTACCAGCTGAAGACCAACATATGACATTTCCGTTACTTTCGGAAATAGAAATTATTGTATTGTTAAAGCTTGCGTAAACATGGATAACTCCACTAACAATATTTTTTTTCTTTTTTGATGCGCCTTTAGATTTTTTTTCTTTTGTCGCAATATCGCTTTTTGTTTCAGTCATATTAAATTTTTTGATTCAGATTATTTTACTGCTTTCTTTTTATTTGCAATCGCAACTCCACGACCCTTTCGAGTTTTGGCGTTAGTATGAGTTCTTTGACCTCTAACCGGCAATTTTTTGACATGTCTTATTCCGCGATAACAACCTAAGTCTATCAATCTCTTAATATCGGAAGAAATTTTTCTTCTTAGGTCACCCTCTAAAACTGGGAATTCTTTTTCCAGAAGAGATCTCACCTGAGCAAGCTTTTCTTCGCTTACCTGATTAGTTCTAAGATTAAGATTTATTTTTAATTTATTGCAAATTTTTTCTGCAGATGTTGTTCCTATTCCATATACGTAGGTCAAAGCAATTACAAAACGCTTTTCCTTAGGAATATTTATACCAGCGATTCTAGCCAATGTTATGTCCTCAATTAAGTTAATTATTAAATGTTCGACTTAAGTTCTTCAAAAACCAAGGTAGATATTTTTAAAGCATTTATCGAAACAAGCAAGTATTTTTTTTTGTAATACTCAATAAGTGGGAAACTAGATTCTTTGTAAACTTTAAGACGATTTTTAACCGTCTCTTCATTATCATCAACTCTGTTTTCTAACTCATTAGAACCACAATTGTCACATTCGCCATCTTTAGAAGTTGGCTTAAAGTAACGATTATAAACGGTGCCACATTTTTTACAAGTGTAGCGTCCAGCTATTCTTTTTATTAAAACATCTTCTTCAACTTCAAAATTGAATACTTTGTTTATTTTTTTATTACAGTCATCAAGCATTTGTTCAAGTTTTAACGCTTGATTTATATTTCTTGGAAAACCATCTAATATAAATCCCTTTTCACAACTTTTTGACGTTATTTTTTCTTTAATAATATTTATAACAACTTCATCCGAAACAAGAGCTCCGGATTCCATCTGCTCTTTTGCTAGAATTCCTATTGGACTCTTTTTTTCAACTTCTTTTCTTAATAAATCTCCAGTTGAAATTGATTCTATAAGAAGATTAGATGATAATAAAGATGCTTGCGTTCCCTTTCCAGAGCCAGGGGCTCCCAAAAAAATGATGTTCATCCTCTTATCTTAATTCTTTTTTTCTTACTAGCTCCAGCACCATATTTTCCCGCAAACATATGCGATTGAAATTGGTTTATTAAATCCATTACAACATTAACCATAATCAATATTCCTGTTCCACCTATATGGAGAGGAATTGACGTTTTAGCGATTAATGTTTCTGGAATAACGCATATGATTATTAAATATATCGCTCCCAACATTGTAAGACGAGAAATTATTTTATCCAAATAATCTGAAGTAGCTGATCCCGGGCGAATTCCGAGAACGAAGCAGTTGCTTTTTTTTAAATTGTTAGCAACCTCTTGGGTATTAAAAATTATTGATGAATAAAAATATGAAAAGAACAATATCAAAAAAGAAAATAGAAAAACATACAATGCACCGCCTCTTTGCAACATCGAAAGTATCACGTTACCATCAACTTCGGCAATTTGAATTATTGCAACCGGAAACATCAAAACTGAACTTGCAAAAATTGGCGGAATAACACCAGAAATATTTATTTTTAGTGGTAAAAATGAAGAATCGGCCATTCCAGCACTTTTCATCATTGAGGAATTTGGATATTGTATTTTTATTTTTCTGTGAGTTTTTTCGATAAAACAGACTAAGATTATCGCACCCACAAATATTGTAAAGAATAACAATATAACAATAAAGCTATAAACTCCAGTTTTTAATAGATCAAACATTTCAATTATCGTTGATGGAAGCGAAGAAACTATTCCAACAAATATTATTAAAGATATGCCGTTTCCAATTCCGGAAGAAGAAATTTTTTCACCAAACCACATCAACATCACGGTACCACCGACAAGACTAACAACTGTTGTCCATAAAAAAATATTTGAATCTGATATAAATGCATTATTTTCAGAATTTGAAAGTGCATAATAGACTCCGAATGATTGAAATATCGCGAGAAATATTGTTAGGTATCTAGTGTATTGATTTATTTTAGCCCTCCCAAATTCACCTTCTTTTTTTAAAGCCTCTAAACCGGAATGCATTGATGTTAGCAACTGCATTACAATTGAAGCGGTTATATATGGCATTATATTTAGAGCAAAAATACTCATTCTTTCCAGAGCTCCTCCAGAAAAAAGATTTATCATACCAAACATATTAGAGGCTGAACCAGAAAAAATTTTTTCAAGAACCTTAGTATCTATTCCAGGAATTGGAACAAAAGTTCCAAATCTGTATACTATTAGTATAAAAATTGTGAATAAAATTCTTTTTTTTAAATCTATTAAATTCGATTCTTGCTTCATTTTCTATGAAAATCTTTGTGCGTTCTTAGAATATTTATCAACCAAAACTTTGAAGTTTAAATCTATTTTGGACTTTCCCATAATTAATTTTACAGTAGATTTTTGACTTTTAATTAAGCCAAGATTTTCTAGTTGTTCTTTATTTATTTCTGATTGCAAATTTATTTTTTTATTTTCAATCAAATTAACTAAATCTCTTATGTTAACTACCTCGATCTCTTTTCTAAGGTTATTGACAAAACCTCTCTTTGGCAATCTCATATGAACGGGGGTTTGACCACCCTCAAAACCTTTAACGGAATGATGTCCAGCTCTAGCTTTTTGCCCCTTGACACCTCTTCCCGATGTTTTTCCTTTGCTGGATCCAATTCCTCTTCCAACTCTAATTTTGGAATTTCTTTTTATTTTTGGAAGACTTTTTAATGATAACGACATATTTTAATAAATTATGAAATTTTAATAACGTGATATATTTTTCTAACCATTCCCAAAATTGAATTATCAGCTTTAACTTCCGAAGAAGATCCGATTCCTCTGAGTCCAAGACCTACGAGACTCCCTTTTTGTCTCTCATTTAGCTTAGAACCACCCTTGACTTGAGTGATTTTTATTTTTTTGTTTAAATAATTTTCAATTTTCATATTCTATTTAATCATTTTAATCATTTTTATTTTCAGAAATATTGTTTAAAGCCAAATTTCTTCTTTTTACAATTTCCTAAATTTCTTTAGATCTTCTTTCCGCAATCAACTTGGGAGATACCAAATTTTTAAGAGCTAAAAAAGTTGCACCAATCATATTATAGGGATTTGAGGTTCCTACTGATTTAGCTACAACATCGCTAATTCCGGCACATTCAAAAATTGCACGCATCGGACCTCCAGCAATTACACCAGTTCCAATTGGAGCAGATCTCAAATAAACTTTAGCTGAACAAAATCGAGCGAATATGTCGTGATGAACTGTGCGACCTTCTTTAAGAGATACCTTTATCATTGTTTTTTTTGCAGCTTCAAAAGCTTTATTTTTGGCATCAGAAACCTCGGTTGCATTCCCTTTTCCAAAACCAACTTTTCCATTTTTATCACCTACAACAACCAAAACAGAAAATGACATATTTTTGCCACCTTTTACAGTTTTTGATACCCGGTTAACAGCTATTAGTCTTTCAATAATTTCTTGAGAAACTTTTTCTTTTTGATTTTTTTGTTTTGTCATCTTATATCAATTATTATTAATTAAAATTTTAATCCAAATTCACGACAAGCGTCGGCTAAAGCTTTAACGCGTCCGTTGTAATTATAAGCACCCTTATCAAATACAACGTTATCTATTTTAACTTTTTTACAAAGCTCGGCAATGTTTTTTCCTACAATTTTAGCTTTCTCTACTCCACTTATTTTTTCGTCAAATAAAATACTTGATGATTGAACCATAACATTTCCATCAACACTCACTATTTGAGCATAAATATTTTTGTTTGTTCTATTTACAATTATTCTCGGTCTATCGGATTTATTGTTTTTTTTAACATTATTTCTGACTCTGATTTTTCTTCTTTGATAACTTGTTAGCATAAACTATAATATTACAATTATTTATTTTTTCTTACCTTCTTTTCGCAAGATTTTCTTGCCAAAAACTTTAACACCCTTGCCTTTATATGGCTCAGGAGGTCTAAATCCTATTATTTCAGACGCAACTTGTCCAACTAAAACTTTATCACTTCCAGTTATTATTATCAAGTTAGGCTTTTCAAAGCTTGCTTCGATTCCAATTGGAAGAGTATAGCATATCTCATGACTATATCCTAAAGTCATAAATAACAAACCTTTGTCAATAGAGGCTTTATAACCAACTCCGTTTATTTCTAGAATTATTTTAAAAGGAACCTCCATTCCTTGGACAATATTTTTAAGATTACTTCTATCCATCCCAATTTTAGCAGAAATATTAGGGTTGTTCTTTTCTTTTGTAAGTAACTTAATTTGTTTATCTTTATATTCAACAACAATTCCAGAACTAACTTTATAGTTTTTTTTAATTTTTCCAGACTCCAGAATAACCTCACCCTCATTGAGATTGAGTGATATTTTTATGCTTTCTGGAATAGATATTGGTAGCTTTCCTATACGCGACATTTTTTTATAAATTTAAAAGATTTTTAATAAAATTTCACCACCTAAATTTTTAGTTCTAGCAACGTGATCCGAAACAACACCTTGAGATGTTGAAATCAAAACCATTCCTAAACCGTTTTTTACTAATGGTATTTCCTTCGAGTTACAGTAAACTTTTCTTCCTGGCTTAGAGATAACTGAAATTTCAGTTATGACTGGGCTTGAGTTATGATATTTTAAACTAATTTTGAAGCGCTCATGTGAGCCATCTTTAATTTTTGCATAATTTAAAATGTAACCCTCTTCTTTTAATATAGTAAGAATACTATCTCTTAATTTTGAAACAGGCATAGAAATGGTTTGTGTTTTAGCTAAGTAACCATTTTTTAATGTTGCCACAAGATCTGATACTGAGTGATTGAATGACATAATTTTACCAACTTGATTTAATTAAACCTGGAGCCTGACCCCAAGCAGCCAGTTCTCTAAGAACATTTCGTGAAACACCGAACTTCCGAAGATTTCCTCTTGGTCTTCCAGTGAGAGCACACCTGTTTCTAACCCTCACCTTTGAACTATCTTTTACCATTTCGGAAAGCTTGATTTGAGCATTCAATCTTTCGTTAAAAGGGAGATTAGGGTTTTTGATTATTTTTTTTAACTTATCTCTTTTAATTTTGCTATTAGAAGAGATTTTTATTCTTCTAGCATTTCTTGTAATTAGTGATTTCTTTGCCATATTTTATTTAATTGGAAAATTTATTTTCTTGAGTAAAAAAAGAGCCTCTTCTTTGCTTTTCGCATTTGTAACTACAGTTATGTTCATGCCAAATATTTTTAATATATTGTCAAGATCAACCTCAAGAAAGATGTTGTGTTCTTTTATTCCAAAGCTATAATGATTACTTTGGTTAAACCCTTTTGCAGTGAGTCCCCTAAAATCTCTTATTCTTGGCAACGCAATATTAACAAGTTTATCTAAAAACTGATACATTTTTTTTCCCCTCAAAGTTACTCTGCACCCAATTGGCAAGTCTTTTCTAAGTTTAAAGGTTGATATAGCTTTTCTTGACTTTGTTAAGACAGCTTTCTGACCCGATATATTAGATACCTGATTAAGCAAATAAGCAAGCAATTTATTATCGCTATCTACAGCTTTAATACCTACATTTATACTGACCATTTTCAATTTTGGAATGGCCATGTCATTTTTGTAAGAAAACTTACTTTTTAATTCAGGAATCGAGTCCTTATATAATTTTTCTGTAATACTTTGCATCTCTATTCAATTTTTTTTCCAGTTTTTTTTGAAACGCGATCTTTTTTGGTAGATTTTTTTTCTCCACCAGAATTAATCACAAATTTAATTTTAATCGATTTTCCATTTTCAACATGAGAAATGTTTGAAATGTGTATCGATCTTTCTTCTTTTTTAATTTGACCAAGTTGTTGTCCGCTAGGTTTTTTGTGAATTGTTGCCAATCTAACCCCCTCAACAATAACTCTGTCGCTTAAAATTGAAATAATTTTACCAACTTTTCCTTTATCTGATCCAGATATAACAATTATCTGGTCTCCTCTCTTAAATTTATTTGCCATTTTATAAAACCTCCGATGCTAGCGATGCTATTTTTAAAAAATTTTTTTGCCTAACTTCTCTTGAAACTGGCCCAAAAACCCTAGAAGCGATTGGTTCATTTTCTTTGTCAACAAGAACCACAGCATTATCGTCAAATTTTACAAAACTTCCATCAGGTCTAACAATTTTACTCTTAGTCCTGACGATTACAGCTTTAGCGACTTGACCTTTTTTTGCTTTAGATCCCGGAGTTACAGATGTTATGGAAACAACTATTACATCACCAACACCAGTTATCATGTGATGAGAACCACCAAGTACTTTAATACATCTAGCGGTTTTAGCTCCTGAGTTGTCAGCTACTACTAGATTTGTTTGCATTTGAATCATATTATTCTACAATTTATTATTTAATTTTCCATTTCTTTTTTCTAGAAATTGGTCTAGAACTTATTATTTCTATTTCTTGGCCAACTTCTATGTTTTTTCCTTCAGTCTCAACAAGATAGTTTTTGCTAGTGGTTATATATTTACCGTATTTCTCATGTTTTTTATAAGTAGTTGATGATACTTTTATAGTTTTTGAGTCAATAATGCTAATAATTTTTGCCTTCATATTTATATTTTTTTATTAAGTTTTGTGAAAATTACAGCTACTTTTTTCTTTTTCTCTCTGTAGTCTTTTAAATTTATTTTATCGCCAGATGTTATTTTTATTCTAAGTAAAAGCAATTCTTTTTTAAGAATATAAATTTCCGATATCATTGATTTTTTATCTATTTCGCTCATTTTTATAAATTATTAATTATTTTTGACTTAAATGGTAATTTTGAAGAAGCCTTGAGAAGAGCATTTTGAGCTGACTCATTATCAATTCCATCTATTTCAAATATTACCCTACCTGGCTTTATTTTTGCAATATAATATTCAACATTTCCTTTTCCGCTTCCCATTCTAACTTCCGCTGGTTTTTTTGTTACAGGGGTATGAGGAAAAACCATTATCCATAGCTTGCCAGACCTTTTCATGTATCTCGTGATAACTTTTCTAGCGGACTCTATTTGTTTAGAGTTTAGCTTGGAGGGCTCAAGAGCTTTTAAACCAAAGGATCCAAATTTTAAAGTATTTCCTGAACAAGAAACCCCAAGAATTTTTTTTCCACCTTTTTGTGCCTTTCTATATTTTGTCTTAGCAGGAATTAGCATTTCTTAAAAAAATTAAATTTTATTACAATGTTGATATTTTCTTTTTTTCAACAAAACCTTTATATATCCAAACTTTAACGCCTATAACTCCATATCCAGTGTATGCGTTAGCGGTTGCATAGTCAATATTGCAACGAAGGGTATGGAGAGGAACCGAACCCTCTTTATACCACTCTGTTCTGGCAATTTCAGCTCCGCCCAATCTTCCAGAACAACTAACTTTAATGCCAAGGGCTCCATATTTCATTGCAGATTGCATTACTTTTTTCATTACTTTCTTAAATGCTACTCTTCCTTCTAGTTGCTTAGCAACTGATTGTGCAACAAGTGATGAATTTGTATCAGGCTTGTCAATTTCAACAATTTTAACTTCTACTTTTGTACCAGCTATTTTTTCAACTGACTGATTAATTTTTTCAATATCCAAACCTTTTTTTCCGATCAGAACACCAGGCTTAGAGGTTTTTATTACTAAATTTATTTTATCAGATGGCCTCTCGATTATAACCGAGCCAACTCCACAATGGGAGTAACTTGTCATAATAAACTTTCTTATGGCAACATCATTTATTAGTTTTTTTGCATAGTTTCTTTTATCAAACCAAACAGATTCCCAATTTTTATTGTTTAATAATCTGAACCCAACAGTATTAACTTTTTGACCCATTTATTTTTCCTCTTTTATTTTTTTTAACTTTTTTTCTTCCTCTTTTTCAGAAAGAATAACCGTAATATTACTATAGGTTTTCAATATCCTACTTGATTTACCGCGTCCTCTTGCTGCGAATCTTTTTAGAGCAAATGCTCTTCCAACATTTACTTCTTTAATAAATAAATTATCAACATCCATATTATGATTGTTCTCAGCATTAGACATTGCAGAGTAAACTAAAGCTCTAACTGTAGTTGAGATTTTTAGTTTTGAAAATTGAAGCAATTTTAATGCTTCTGAAACTTTAAGTCCAGTAATATTTTTAGTTACCTTCATAACTTTAACCGGACTCGATTTAACAACTTTCTGAGAAGCTTTTACTATTTTTTGTGTCATAAATATTATTCTTTTGTAACTTTTTTATCTCCACCATGTCCATAAAAAGTTCTGGTGGGAGCAAATTCTCCAAATTTGTGACCAACCATACCCTCGGTGACAGAAACTGATACAAATTTTTTTCCGTTATGAACTGCAAAATTTATACCAACAAACTGTGGAAGTATTGTGGATCTTCTAGACCAAGTTTTAATGATCTGTTTTTTTGATGAAACTAAATAGTCTTTTGCTTTTTTTAACAAATACCCATCAATATAAGGGGGTTTTTTTATCGATCTAGCCATATTATTTTACTCTCCTTGATTTTACTATGAATCTATTTGAACTTTTACTTTTTTTTCTTGTTATTTTACCTTTTGTTGGTTTACCAGTTGGGGAAACAGGATGCCTTCCTCCAGAGGTTTTTCCTTCACCTCCTCCATGAGGGTGATCAACCGGATTCATTGCAACACCTCTTACAGTTGGTCTTATACCAAGCCATCTGGATCTTCCCGCTTTTCCTATGGTAGTATTTTTATTATCAAGGTTTGATACTGTTCCGATTGTTGCCATACAATTTAATGAAAACAATCTAATTTCACCTGATTGCATTTTAACGAGGGCATATCCGCCATCTTTACCTACAAGTTGCGAATAATTTCCAGCAGACCTTGAAACAACTCCACCACAACTTGGTTTAATTTCAATATTATGAACAATTGAACCAATGGGAATAACGGATAAAGGCATTGCATTTCCTATTTTAACATCAATTAAATTTTTAGAAGATGTCACCGTGTCGCCAATGTTTAGTTTGCTTGGTGCTAAAATATAAGAATAAATTCCATCAGAATATTTTAATAAGGCTATAAAAGCTGTTCTATTTGGATCATATTCGATTCTCTCAACTTTAGCTTCGATATCGAATTTATCTCTTTTAAAGTCAATTACTCTAAAAGTTTTTTTATGTCCTGCGGATTTATGTCTAACCGTAATGTGACCGAAATTATTTCTACCAGATTTTTCGGTGCTTTTTCTGGTAAGCATTTTTAGAGGAGCTCCCTTCCAGAGTTCACTTCTATCTATCGCAACATAGTGTCTTAATGTTGGCGTTACTGCTTTAAAGTTTTTTAGTGCCATTTTTATGATCCAAAATTAATTGTTTGATTTTCTTTCAGAGTTATAGTGGCTTTTTTTATCGAACCTTTGGTTCCAAAAACACCCTTAAATCTTTTGTTTTTTTCAGATGTATTTATGATGTTAACTTTAATTACATCAACATTATAAATTTTCTTTATAAGCGATTTTAACTGACTTTTGCTACATGATTTGTCTATGTTAAAGGTGTACTTTCCTAATGAAAGCTGACCGTTAGATTTTTCAGTATAAACCAAGCCCTTTATTTTATCGTAATTTAATATTGCTGTCATTATTTTAATACTCCTGCAATTTTAGTTGAGAATGATTTAGAATCGATTATTAAGTGTTCATAATTAATTAAATCGAGTGTGTTTATCGCTTTGCTATTTAAAATTTTTACATTTTTTATATTTCTTGCTGATAATTCAATATTTTTATCACCATCGTGAATTATCAAAGCGCTTTTAATATTATTTTCATTAAATATTTTTCCAATAAAAGAAGTTTTAATATTTTTTGTTATTTTAGAATATGTATAAATTTTATTTTCGAGTAATTTATTTTTAATTGCATCTATTGTTGCAATTTGTGCAATTTTCTTTGGAATGGAAAAATCAAAACTTCTTGGAGTGGGTCCATGACAAGCTCTACCGCCAACAAACTGCACAGATCTTCTGCTTCCTTGCCTAGCTCTTCCGGTTCCTTTTTGCTTCCAAGGTTTTGCAGTTGTTCCTGATATTTCTGACATTAATTTAGTGCTAGCAGTTCCAGCTCTATTTCTTGCCAACTGCCATCTTATAACATATGCAACAGTTTTTGCACTAGATATACTAATCTCTTCCTCGGTTTTAAAATCTTTTGAAGTTAGCTTTCCCTCTTCAAAATTTATTTCGAGTATTTTAAATGATTTCATAAATAGCTTTAATAATTACTTAATTTTACAATCAGATCTGATCCATTTTTTCCTGGAACCGATCCTTTAACTGCTATAACCGAATTTTGATTGTCAATGAATTCGATTTCTAAATTTTTAATTGTGATATTATCAACACCAAGATGTCCAGCCATTTTTTTACCCTTAAAGGTTTTACCAGGATCCTGTCTTTGACCAGTTGAACCGTGAGAGCGATGAGAAACAGAAACACCGTGAGAAGCTTCTAGGCCTCTAAAATTCCATCTCTTCATAACGCCGGCAAAACCTTTTCCAGAAGTAGTTCCTCTTACGGAAATTTTATCACCTTCTTTTAAAAATTTTGATATTTCAATTGAGTCTCCAACATTAATTTCAGTTGTTTTCTTTAATTTTGAACAGTGAATTTTTCTATATACAGGAATTTGTTTTTTATTAAAAATTCCTATTACTGATTTGCTAATTTTTTTAAAATTTTCAGTTTTAATAAAAGCCAACGAAACAGGATTGCAATCTTCTTTTGAGTTATCTGATTCGATAACTCTATTGTCGTGCAATTTTATCATAGTAACAGCTATAGAGACTCCATTGTTTTTATAAACATGGGTCATTCCAATTTTTTTTGCAAGTAATTCCAACATTTAATCCTCTAGTTTTTATTTTCGTTTAGGGCAATTTTTATATTAACACCAGCAGAAAGATTTAATTTCATTAGTGCATCTACGGTTTGGGTCGTTGGTGAAATTATTAATAGTCTTTTTGAAGATCTTATTTCAAATTGCTCTCTTGAATCTTTATCTACATGGGGACCACGCAACACACAAAATTTTTGAATTTTTGTAGGAAGAGGAATTGGACCTTTTATTGCCGCTCCAGTTCTTCTAACGGTTCCGATAATTTCGTTCATCGCCTTGTTTAAAACGAAGTGATCGAAAGATTCTAGTGTTATTTTAATACTTTCTTTGTTTTTCATAATTTATTTTTTGCTAGCTAAATCTACTTAATAATTTTACTTACAACTCCGGCTCCTACTGTTCTGCCACCTTCACGGATAGCGAAACGAAGACCTTCTTCCATGGCGATTGGAGCGATAAGTTCGACTGTGAGTTTGGTATTGTCTCCTGGCATAACCATTTCAACACCTTCTTGCAAAGTTACTGAACCAGTAACATCTGTAGTTCTGAAATAGAATTGTGGACGATAATTTTTGAAGAATGGCGTATGACGACCACCTTCATCTTTACTCAAAATATAAACTTCGGCTTCGAATTGAGTAGGCGGAGTGATAGTACCTGGTTTCTGGGCAGCGTCGTGGCCATGCCCGAGCTGCTGTTCCAGGCCCGCCAGGCGCAGAGCCTGACTTACAATCCGACGCCAATAGTGCTGGCCGCCGTGGTCTATGTCGTGATGCTGTGGCCACTGGTGCGCTGGCTGAGCCGGCTGGAGAATAAGTCGCTCGCGGCGCGGGGGTAAGCTCGATGCAGGGCCGTGCGCTGGGTTGACGTTAACGTCAACGTCAAGTAGGCTGATTGACCCCTGAGGA
>SXGQ01033368.1_pt1 | contig 16348 bp, 16 predicted proteins | sample 3178371 | NCBI WGS metagenome assembly SXGQ01 (sample SAMN11356859, study PRJNA531348) | freshwater metagenome | isolation source: freshwater sample F1-20 | place: China: Fuxian Lake, Yuxi | collected 2017-12-25
AAGGGCTCACGCAAGTCGACACCGTTCGCTGCGCAGCTTGCTGCCGAAAAGGCTGCGCGCGCTGCGATAGAGCAGGGCCTGCGTCGCGCCGAAGTGCACGTGAAGGGCCCGGGTTCGGGTCGTGACACCGCGCTGCGTTCGATCCAGAACACCGGCATCGAGGTGTCAGGAATCAAGGATGTCAGCCCGGTGCCGCACAACGGTTGCCGTCAGCCCAAGCGTCGGAGGGCCTGAGTCATGGCTCGTTACACCGGACCCAAGGTGCGCATCTCGCGTCGCCTCAACGTCAACATCTACGAGAATGAAAAGGGTACGAAAGCCCTTGATCGTCGTCCGTTCCCCCCGGGACACCACGGTCGCACCCGGCGTCGCAATGCCGGCAGCGAGTATCTCGCCCAGTTGCAGGAAAAGCAGAAGGCGAAGTACATCTACGGCGTCCTCGAGCGCCAGTTTCGCAAGACCTATGACGAGGCAAACCGTCTCGCTGGTCCGACAGGTGAGAACCTGTTGCGTCTCCTCGAGCAGCGTCTCGACAACATCGTCTACCGCGCGGGCTGGGCGAGCACTCGTCCTCAGGCCCGCCAATTCGTGAGCCACGGCCTCGTTCTCGTCAACGGTAAGCGCGTGAACATTCCGTCGTTCACCGTGAAGAAAGGCATGAAGATCAGCCTCAACCAGAAGGCACGGAACATGATCGTCATCCAGCACAACATTGACGTGCTCGACCGCTCCGTCGTGGGGTGGCTCGAAAGCGGTGACGGCGGCAAGGAAGTCACCGTGCGTGACCTGCCCCAGCGCGAACACATCGATATCCCCGTCCGCGAACAGCTCATCGTCGAGCTGTACTCGAAGTAATTCCCCAGAAATCCGAAGGAGAGCAGCATGCTCGTCATCCAGCGCCCAACGGTCGAAGCAATTGGCGAACCCGAGAACAACCGTCAGCGTTTCGCGGTCGGTCCGCTCGAGCCCGGATTCGGCCACACGATCGGCAACTCGTTGCGTCGCACGCTTCTGTCGTCGATCCCCGGATCGGCCATCACGACGGTGCATTTCGATGCCGCGCTCCATGAGTTCGACACAATCGAAGGCATCGCCGAGGACATCACCGAGATCATCCTCAACCTGAAGGATGTCGTCATCGTGTCCGAGAGTGACGAGCCGGTCGTGCTGCGCCTCGACAAAAAGGGCCCCGTCGACATCACGGCTGCCGACATCGCGCTTCCTGCCGGTGTCGAGATTCTCAACCCGCAGGTCAAGATCGCCTCGCTGAACGCGAAGGGCCACCTTGCCATCGACCTCACCGTCGAGCGCGGCCGCGGCTACGTGTCGAGCGATCGTGAGTCCGAGAACCGTGTCATCGGTGTCATCCCGATCGATGCGATTTTCTCGCCCGTGCGTCGCGTCATGTTCGACATCGAGCCCACACGCGTCGAGCAGTCGACGAACTACGAACGTCTCGTTCTCGACATCGAAACCGACGGCAGCATCGAACCGCGCGAGGCGCTGTCTTCGGCCGGTGCAACGTTGCGCGCGCTCGTCGACCTCGTGGCCAGTCTCTCCGATGCGCCGCAGGGCTTGGAACTGGGCGAAGTCATCGGCGCGAACATCGGCTCGCCCGACCTCGACCTGGCGATCGAAGATCTCGATCTCTCCGAGCGTCCGCGCAACTGTCTCAAGCGTGCGCAGGTCAACACCATCGGCGAGCTGCTGATGAGGAGCTACGACGACTTGCTCAACATCACCAACTTCGGCCAGAAGAGCCTCGACGAAGTGATCGCCAAGCTCGACGAGCGCGGCCTGTCGCTGCGCCCGTAATACACACTCCGTAGACGTAGACAAGGATTCGTCATGCCCGCAACACCCAAGAAGTCGAAGCGATTCGGTGGTAGTGCCGCCCACCAGCGTCTGCTGATGGCGAACCTTGCCGCATCGCTGTTCGCAGCCGAGGGAATCGTCACAACCGAGGCCAAGGCCAAGGCGCTGCGACCCATCGCGGAAAAACTCATCACGAAGGCAAAGAAGGCCGGCGAAGAATCACCACTCCGCATCCACCGCATCCGTCAGATTCAGGGTTACCTCGGTGACAAGGAAATGACGAACAAACTGGTGAACGAAGTGGCCCCGCGTTACGCCACCCGCAACGGCGGTTACACGCGCATCCTCAAACTGGGTGAGCGTCACGGTGACAATGCACCGATGGCGCGCATCGAGCTGGTCTAGAGCCGGCGGCGCGGCGCGCCTTTTGCACATGAACACAGAATCGCCAGGGCCCGCCGTCAGGCGGGCCCGTCTCGTTGTCGCCTATCACGGAGAGCCGTACCACGGTTTCGCAATCAGCCCGGGCGTTCCCACAGTTGCGGGCACGTTGACGGATGCCTTGCGTCGCATCACCGGATACGACGTGGTACTGACCGGTGCCGGACGCACCGACGCGGGAGTGCACGGGTGGGGACAGGTCGTGAGCTTCGTACTCCCCGCTGAACACGACCTTGACAAGATCGCGAAAAGCCTGAACTCGATGCTTGAACCGCACGTCGTCGTGCGCGATGTGCGCTGGACGGCCGACGACTTCGATGCTCGTTTCTCGGCGCTGTGGCGCCATTACAGGTATCGGGTGCTGAACACGTCGACCGGGAACCCGTTCGAATCGGCGACATCGTGGCACGTGACGACACCGCTCGATCTTCGCGCAATGCAACTCGGCTCCGACGCGTTCATCGGTGAACACGATTTCTCTGCCTTTTGCCGTCGACCCAAACAGTCGGGCCCCAGCAAGGATGCCCCCGAACCATCGATGGTGCGGCGGGTCATGAGTGCACGGTGGAGCGATGCGGGCGAGGGCATGTTGCACTTCGAAATTCGTGCGAATGCGTTTTGTCAGCAGATGGTTCGGGCGATCGTCGGCACGCTGGTCGAGGTCGGCATGCACCGTCGTCGCGCCGGTGAGATGACGGGCATCCTGCGTGCGTCCAGCCGTGCGATGGCCGGGCAGATCGCACCGCCACACGGTCTTTGTCTCATGGAAGTTGGCTACCCCGAATGACCGCACCGTTCTCGGTGCTCGTCATGTCGACCCCCGTCGGGCCCATCGGATCGGGTGTCGGTGGGGGAGTCGAGGTCACGCTGCGCACCATCGTGCAGGGTCTCACCGCGCTCGGTCACCGCGTCGAAGTGGTTGCACCTGCGGGTTCGCAACCCGTTGGCGTGCCGATGTACTGCGTCGAGGGAAGACCCCAGGCATCGATGCAGTTGCAGGATCGTTCGACGGTGATCGCCACGCACGACGGTTCGGTGCTTGCCAACATGTGGACGACGGTTCGTCTACTCGCCAAGAACTTCGACATCGTGCTCAATCTCTCCTACGACGAACTTCCCTTCGTGTGTTCGGCCGACGTGGAACGCCCGGTCGGACACCTCGTGTCGATGGGCTCACTCACCGACGCGATGGATGCAGCGATCGACACGGTTCTGCGTCAGGCGCCGGCAACCGTTGCAATGCACACCCGCACGCAGGCTGCGACGTACGGGTGCGGCGCCGTGGCGACAGTCGTCGGCGGTGGAATCGACGTCGAGGCATGCAGGTTCGTCGAACGGCCCCACGCCGACGGTCGCGTGGCATTCGTCGGACGTGTTTCACCGGAAAAGGGGCTTGTCGACGCGGCGCGTGCGTGCGCACTCGTGGGCAGGCCGTTGCATGTATGGGGCCTTCTCCAGGATGCCGACGAATGGGCAAGGGCTCTCGATGCGATGCCGGCCGGTTCGCTGACGTACAGGGGTTTCGTCGACCCGGTTTCCCTGCGCTCGCAGATCGGGGAGTGTGCGGCGCTCGTGATGGCACCAAAGTGGGTCGAGGCGTTCGGCAACGTCGCGGTCGAGGCCATGGCCTGCGGCTTGCCCGTCGTCGCCTACCGCAGGGGTGGCCCGACCGAGGTCGTCGATGATGGAGAGACGGGATTTCTCGTCGCTGCCGACGACGTAGCCGTACTCGCCGATGGGCTGGCCCGGGTCGGAACGCTGTCCCGTCGGGGCTGTCGCGAGCGGGCCGATGAGCGGCACTCCGCTGAGGCCTTTGCCCGGCGGGTCGAGGCATGGCTGGAGGGGGTTCTCGTGGGTGCGGCGCGTGCCGATTTTCCCGCCTGACCCCTTATCCTTCTAGAGCCCCTTGTCGCAGTCGGCGCAGGGCCGAAAGAGATCCCATGGGTACCTATTCTCCGAAAGCTTCCGAAATCACGCGCGCATGGCACGTCATCGATGCCGATGGCATGGTGCTCGGTCGCCTCTGCACCGAGGCCGCCCGTTTGCTGCGCGGCAAGCACAAGCCGATCTTTGCTCCGCACATCGACACCGGTGACCACGTCGTCATCGTCAATGCCGACAAGGTCGTTCTCACCTCGGGCAAGGCCGACCGTGAGATGGTGTACCGCTACTCGGGTTACCCGGGCGGCATGAAGAGCGAGTCGTATCAGCAGTTGCTCGACCGCAAGCCCGCCGAGGCACTGCGTATGTCGATCGCCGGCATGTTGCCAACAGGCCCGCTCGGCCGACAGATGGTCACCAAGCTGAAGGTGTACGCCGGTCCCGATCACCCGCACTCCGCCCAACAGCCGGCGCCCGTCGTGCTGAAGAAGGCTGCTGCTCGCTGAGCAGCGACACACGAAGAACGACACAGGACCAAGGAGACAACGTGGCAACCCAGCCGCTCACCCAGACCACCGGACGCCGCAAGGAATCCGTCGCCCGCGCTCGGCTGCGCTCAGGAACGGGCGTCGTCACCGTCAACGGTCGTACCTTCGAGGATTACTTCCCGATGGCAACCCAGCGCATGGTGGTTGCCGAGGCGCTGCGCGTTACCAGCACCGAAACGGTCTACGACGTCGACGCGACCATCCACGGTGGTGGCGTGAACGGCCAGGCCGGTGCGCTGCGCATGGCGATTGCACGTTCACTCGTCGAACTCGACGGCGAACTGCGTCCTGCACTGAAGAAGGCCGGTCTGCTCACCCGCGACTCGCGTCGCAAGGAAAGCAAGAAGTACGGCCTGAAGAAGGCCCGCAAGGCGCCCCAGTTCACCAAGCGCTGAGTCAAAGCGTCGGGTCGACTTGTTGAAGTTCGGCACCGACGGTGTCCGCGGTGTGGCACATCGCGAGATCACACCGAGTGCTGTCCAGTTCTTCGCCCGCGCGGCCGCGCGGGCGTTGCGCTGTTCACGGGTCGTTGTCGGCCACGACCCACGTGAATCGAGCCCCGGTCTCGCACGGGCCGTCGCCGAGGGATTTCGTCTCGAGGGGGTCGACGTCGACTTCGTCGGCATGGCACCGACTCCTGCGGTCGCATTTCTCGCCCAGCACCACGGTTGTGCGGGCGCGGTCGTGACGGCCTCGCACAATCCGTACACCGACAACGGGCTCAAGTTCTTCCGCGAAGGCGGAACGAAGTTGAGTGATGACGAGGAACGCGCGATCCAGAGCGTCTACGAGCAGTTGGTATCGACGAGTGAACGATACGTCGAACCGGCCACCGATGACGGTTCGGTTGGTCTCGACGCGTACGTCGACCACGTATGTGCCGCTGGAATGTCCGTGCGTACGGGAACGCGTGTCGTCGTCGATTGCGCGAACGGGGCCATGAGTACCGTGGCGTCACGAGTCTTCGCTCGGCTTGGCCTCGACGCGCACGTCGTCAATGCATCACCCGACGGTACGAACATCAACGTGGCGTGCGGGGCCGCGCACCCCGGGAACGTCGCGGCGATCGCTCGCGAACACGCGTGCGACATGGCGATTGCATTCGACGGTGACGGTGATCGACTGATCGCTGCAACGAACGAGGGCGTCGTGGTCGATGGTGACCATCTCATCGCGCTGGCGGCACTCGACTTGAAGTCCCGCGATCTCCTCACAAACAATGCGGTTGTCGTGACCGTGATGAGCAACATCGGTTTCCACCGGGCCATGAAGGCAGCAGGTATCACGGTGCACACCACGGCCGTGGGTGACAGGTCTGTTCTCGTCGAACTCGAGCGCAGTGGCGCGGTGCTCGGCGGCGAACAGAGCGGTCACATCATTCACCGCTCACGGGCAACCACCGGCGACGGCTTGCTGGCGGCAGTCGAACTGATCGACATGCTCAGCCGACGCAATGAGACCTTTGCGCAGTTGGCCACTTCGGTGATGACGTCGTACCCACAGGTGTTGGTCAACGTGAAAGTGACCGGTGATGCCACGTCTGCGGTGGATGCATGTGGCGATGTCGTGCGCGAGGTGGAAGCTGAACTCGGTGATGCTGGCCGCGTTCTCGTGCGCCCGAGCGGCACCGAGCCCCTCGTCCGCGTGATGGTCGAAGCGCACGATGATGCAACAGCCCGACGCCACGCAGAACGAATCGCCGAGCGTATTGCCGACACGGCCCGTACCGAGCAGGGGTAAACTTCCACCATGTGCGGCATCATCTGCGTGCTCAGCCGCAGGGCAGACCGCCCCGCACCCGAACGTGACGTAGTGCTCGGTGCGCTCGACGACGGTCGTCGCCTCCTCGAACAGCGTGACGCGTCGCGTGTCGGCGAAGCCGCACGCGCCCTCGCTACAGCCGACACCCTGCTGAAGGGCGAACCCGGTGTGCGGGCGCTCGTCGGCAACCGCGAACTCGTTGCTGGTATCAACGCCTCCGTTGCGGCAATGCTGCCGATACTCGCGGCGATCGAGTCTGACCTCGAGGCAGCCGACGACGCTCACGCCATCGAGGCCTCGGCCGAGGCCATCGCAGCGGTGAAGGACGTCCTGTGGTCGTTGCGCAACGACCGGCTACGCACCGCGCGCGAGGTCGAGGCATTGGCCGGACTGCAGGCGACGCCCGGTGCGCTCGATGGATACCTTGCGATCCAGCAGGCGCTCTCGGCAATCGACCGCATGGAGGTACGGGGCCGCGACTCGGCCGGTATCGGTGTCGTTGTGTGGGGTCACGGGTTGACCTCGGATCGTTTGCCTGCCGGCGTCACCTGGGCCGATCGCTGCGACGATCCGCTGTTCGTTTCGCGTTCGTTGCGCGTCACCAACGACGTGTGGACCTTCGTCTACAAGGCCGCCGCCGAGATCGGGGAGTTGGGTGACAACACCCGCGCCATTCGTAAGCAAGTCCTCGATGACGACGTGCTGCGTCACGTTCTCGCCCAGCCGGGAGCGCGCGTCACATTGATCGGCCATACCCGGTGGGCGAGCGTCGGCATCATTTCCGAACCGAACGCACACCCCGTCACCGGCGAAGAGGTCGATCGTCCGTCACCGCTGGTTCTTGCGGTGCTGAACGGTGACGTCGACAACTACGCCGACCTGAAGGTCGAACACGGGATCAGCGTCGCGGAGCCGATCACCACCGACGCCAAGGTCATCCCCAGCCTCGTGGCGCGCCAATTGCGTGACGGTGTCGATCTGAAAGATGCGTTCGTCGCGACCGTGACACAGTTCGAGGGGTCCGTTGCGATCGCGACCGTGTCGGCGGGCGAACCCGACCGCGTAATGCTCGCTCTGCGGGGGAGTGGTCAGGGAATGTGCATCGGCCTTGCCGAGGATTCCTTCATCGTTGCGAGCGAACCGTACGGAACCGTCGAAGAGACGACCTCACTCGTGCGGATGGACGGCGAGCGGGGCGAAATCATCGAACTGCGCGCGACCGCAGCGGGTCGACTCGCGGGGATGAACCGCTTTCTCTACGACGGCACGGCAGCCCCCGTCACCGATGCGGATGTCACCTCGGCGGGCGTCACCACGCGCGACATCGACCGCGGTGATGCACCGCACTTCTTGTTGAAGGAAATCCTCGAGGCGCCCGAAAGTTTCCGCAAGACAATCCGTGGACGAGTCCACGACCGCGAAGGCCTCGTCGTCGCCGACCTCGACGAGGAGGTCTTCCCGGGTGTCCTGCGCCGTGAACTCGCCGAAGGAAAGATCAGGCGCATCCGCATCATCGGCCAGGGCACGGCGGCAGTCGCGGGCAGCAGCATGGTGTCGCTGCTCGTCGCCCTCACGGGCGATGCCATCGACGTCGATGCACTCACGGCAACCGAGTTCTCGGGATTCGGTCTCAGTCCCGACATGAGTGACACGCTCGTCGTTGCCGTCAGCCAGAGCGGAACAACCACCGACACGAATCGCACCGTCGACCTGGCACGCGGTCGTGGCGCCAGGGTGGTTGCAATCGTCAACCGCCGCAACAGCGATCTCGTTCTGCGCTCGGACGGCGTCCTCTACACATCGGACGGTCGCGACATCGAAATGAGTGTGGCGAGCACGAAGGCGTTCTACGCGCAGGTCGCAGCCGGAGCATTGTTGTCGTGCGCGATCAGCGACGCGGCAAACCTCGGATCCCCACAGCTGCGCAGCAGGGTGTTGGGCTCATTGCGCCGCGTTCCTGACGCGATGCGCGCCGTCATCGACCAGCGTCCTGCCATCGCCGACGCCGCTCGTCGCCACGCGCCGGCCAAGCGCTATTGGGCCGTCGTGGGCAACGGCGGCAATGCGGTGGCAGCACATGAGGTGCGCATCAAACTGTCCGAGCTCTGTTACAAGTCGATCTCCTGCGACATCACCGAGGACAAGAAGCACATCGATCTGTCGTGCGAACCATTGATTCTTGTTTGCGCCGCCGGACTCGAGGGCGGCACCGCATCGGATGTCGCCAAGGAAATCGCCATCTACCGAGCGCACAAGGCGACCCCCATCGTCGTGGCAACCGAGGGGGAACAGCGCTTCGACGCCGCGAGCGCGGTGCTCACGGTGCCCGAAGTCGACCAGTCGGTTGCGTTCATTCTCTCTGCGATGGTCGGCCACCTCTTCGGATACGAAGCCGCCCTCGCCATCGACGCGACCGCGCGACCGCTGCGTGAAGTGCGCGAGACGATCCGCGACGTCGTTTCAACCCATGACGATGCGGCGACGCTCGTGTCGACGGTCAGCCAAGCGGTCACACCGGCGACGGCGCGGTTCCGTGACGCACTCCTGACCGGCCAGTACGACGGCACCCTCGAGGCCTCGACCGCCGTGCGTCTGAGTTCGGTGCTTGCCGATCTGTCGTCGCGCAATCCGCTCGACTCGTACCAGCGCCAGTCGGGCAAGGTCGTCACGCCGGCGGTTCTTCTCGACGACCTCACCGAAGCCCTGACGCGCGCCATCGACGAATTGACGCGGCCCATCGACGCGATCCGTCACCAGGCAAAGACCGTCACCGTCGGCATCTCTCGCAGCGACGAGGGACTGATGGACCGCGCGCTCGTGCAGGCGGTGGTATCGGCCGGTGCCTCGCGTGACCGGCTCACGTACCGGACACTCAAGATTCTCGCCGACCTCGATGCGGCGGTCGTCAGCGTCAACGGTTTCACCCGTTACCGCGTCGAAGGTGGATCATCTGACGATGCGACGATCACGATCATCGACCGCGGCGGCTTGTCGAAGGACCTCAAGTCACGCGTCGACGGAACCGCAACGCTCGTTGGTACGAAACACCGTGTCGCGCGAGACCAAGAAGTGTTCGTGACGCGTGGCCGTTCGGATGGTCGTACCGTCATCCTCGTTCCCGAAGTGAAGGTGGGTGAAACCACGGGCATTACGCTGTTGCACGTCACTTTCCATCCGACGCTCGACGCGGTAGCGATGAAGAGCGTCCTCAAGGGCTACGACGACCGTTACAACCGACTCGTCGACTGGGTGAAGGAGACCGAGAACGAGTTTCGCGACGACCTGCTCGCTCATCTCGGTGTCGCCGATGCGCTCATCTCACCGATCTCCGAGGCCGCCGATCGCTGGCGCGCGCGATGAAGGGAATCGGTGTCGACGCGGTCGACGTGGCGCGATTTCGTTCGGCCCTCGAACGAACTCCATCGATGCGGCAGAGGTTGTTCACCGACGAAGAGATCTCGCTCGCCGTCGAGCGCGGCAACGATGCGGCAACCCTCGCGGCGCGGTTCGCCGTGCGTGAGGCGACGATGAAGGCGCTCGGTGTGGGTCTCGGCGCATTCGACTTTCACGATGTGTGGGTGCGCAAGGCGCAGTCCGGGGCGCCCGAACTCGTCATTTCGGGTCGTGCGGCTGCACTCGCCACCGACCGCGGCGTGAGCGGCTGGCATCTGTCGCTCAGTCACACCGAATCGGTCGCGATCGCGGTCGTCGCGGCACTCTGACCCGTACGCTGTCAGCGTGCAGCCGGTCCTCACGCCCGAGCAGATGCGCCATGTCGATGCGAACAGCGGCGTCTCGGTCGACGTACTCGTCGAACGGGCCGGTCACGCCATTGCGCATGCCGCACGGCTGATGATGGGTGGTACCTACGGCCGCCGCGTCGTCGTCGTGGCCGGCAAGGGAAACAACGGCACCGACGGTCGGATCGCCGCACGGCGCCTCGAGGAACGCGGCGCGCGCGTCGTGGTGTTCGATGCCGAGCGGGCGCCGATGCGCCTCGCGGACTGCGACCTCGTCATCGATGCCGCGTACGGAACCGGGTTCAGGGGTGAATACTTCGCGCCGACGACACGGGCTCCGATTCTTGCGGTCGACATCCCGAGCGGCATCGATGCGCTGACGGGGGTCGCGCACGGTTCGCCCCCGCGGGCCACCGCAACCGTCACCTTCGGCGCATTGAAGCCGGGGCTCGTTCTCGAACCGGGTCGCAGCATCGCTGGTGAAGTTTCGGTTGTCGATATTGGTCTCGACGTGCAGCGTGGAGTCGATATCGATGTGCGTATGCTCGCCGTCGTCGACCAGGGCGACGTTGTGGCATGGGTTCCGCGCCGTGCGGCATCCGCTCACAAGTGGAACACCGGTGTGCGTGCAATCGCGGGAAGCCGAGGAATGTTGGGTGCGGCAAGACTCGCGTGCGCAGCCGCCTACCGCGCAGGAGCCGGCGTCGTGCACCTTTCGTGCGTTGGTGTCGCAGGTGACGTCGACGTACCGACCGAGGTCGTACACCGCCCGTTTCCGAGTGAGGGTTGGGCGCGGGCCGGACTGGCCGATATCGAAAGATTTGCCGCCGCATTCATCGGACCCGGTATCGGTCGGGGTGATGAACTCGTCGATGAGTTCATCGACTTCGTCGTTGGCTGTCCGTGCCCAATCGTCATCGACGGCGACGGACTCCAGCTTCTCGGCACGTCGCGCGACGGACGACATGGCCGCGCTGCCGATGTCATCTCCCGTCGCCGCGCCGCCACGATTCTCACGCCTCATGACGGAGAATTCAGTTCGCTCGTCGGGGCTCTTCCGGGGGCGGACCGTATCTCCGCCGTACGCACAGCGGCGGCCGAACTCGGGGCCGTCGTGCTGTTGAAAGGTTCGACAACGGTCGTTGCCGACCCTTCGGGTGACGTCCTGTTGGTCGAATCGGGGGATGAACGTCTCGCCACCGCGGGTTCGGGCGACGTGCTCACCGGCATCGTTACGGCACATCTCGCGCGCGGGGCAGCGCCATTGCAGGCGGCCGCGGCGGGAGCTTTCGTCCATGCGTCGACACTGCGCGACTTGCCCAACGAGGGAGTCGTCGCCAGCGATCTCATCGCGGAGCTGAACCACCATGACTGACCACCCGACACGTTGGGCATGGGCGACGGTCGACCTTGACGCGTACGCGCACAACATCACGGTGCTGAAGCGCATGGTCGCCCCATCCGGGGTGTGGGCGGTGGTGAAGGCCGACGCCTACGGCCACGGTGCGGTTCCCGTTTCGCATGCGGCGGTGACGGCGGGGGTCGACGGGCTGTGCGTCGCAATCACGGCCGAGGGAACCGAGCTCCGTGACGCCGGTGTTGAAGCACCCATTCTCATCTTCTCCGAACAGCCCCTCGATGAGATCATCGACATCGTGCGCCACCGCTTGACCGCGACCGTGTACCGCACGGAGTACGTCGAGGCGCTGGCCGCAGCTGTTCGCCGCCATGGTGGTGAGCCTCTCGACGTCCACGTAAAGGTGGACACCGGAATGCACCGTGTGGGCGCCGACCCCGCCGATGTCCCCGCGCTCGTCACAAAGATCACCGACAATGCAGACGCGCTGCGACTGGCCGGTGTCTACACGCATTTCGCCGCCGCAGACACTCCGGGGCACCCGGCGAACGCCGTGCAGTCGCGGCGTTTCGCTGCAGTTCTCGATGCGCTCGGCCCGATGGATCCGTCGATTGCGGTGCATGCCGTCAATTCCGCCGGCGCGATGTCGATGCCGGCCGAGCGACGGGATTTCATCCGCGCAGGCATCGCGACGTACGGGATCATCCCGGGCGACGGTGTGGTCGACCACTGCGGAGACCTGGTCCAAGTGATGACGCTCCATGCGCGGGTGTCACGCGTACAACGTCTAGCAGAGGGCGAAGGCGTCTCGTACGGCCACCGATTCGTTGCGGCATCGCCCACGACGATTGCGACGCTCCCGATCGGTTATGCCGACGGTGTACCGCGACGGCTGTGGTCGCAAGGTGGCGAGGTGCTGATTGGGGGAAAGCGGCGGCCGATCATCGGTGTCGTGACAATGGACCAACTCATGGTCGATTGTGGCGACGACGAGATCGCAGTGGGCGACGAGGCCGTGCTGTTCGGGACGCAGGGTGTCGAGTGCATCGGGACCGAGGACTTGGCGCGGGCTCTCGACACGATCGGCTACGAAATCACCTGTGGCATCGGTCCACGTGTACCGAGGCGTTACACCCGTAGCGTGTAGCACTGGCGATTCACGATGTACCTGCATGCCGACAACCTCGACGACACCGCGGACATTGCCCGCGTCATCGCCCGTTTTCTTCGTACCGGCGACATCGTCGTTCTTGCGGGAGAGATGGGCTCGGGTAAGACCGCATTCACGAAGTCGGCCGCAGCGGCCCTTGGCGTTACCGAATCCGTCACGTCACCCACTTTCAACCTCGTGCACACCTACGCCGGCGACGCGATCAAGGTGCACCACGTCGACCTCTACCGGCTGTCGCGCACCGATGAAATCGAGGATCTCACCATCGACGAACTGGCCCGCAGCGGCGTCGTACTCGTCGAATGGGGTGACGTCGGTGACGACGTGATCGGTGACCATCTCGAGGTCCGCGTCGCAGTCGGCGAGGACGACGACGAACGCGACTTTGCACTGCGACCCGTGGGACGTCGGTGGGACGCGCGCTGGGAGAAGCTGCGCGGCGCCCTTGCCGGCCACATGGTCGACGACTGGAGCGGCCTGTGAAGATTCTCGCAATCGACACTGCGACCGAACAGGTGAGCGTGGCGATCGGCGATGCGATGCGCATCGACGCCGCTTTCTGTGTCGCAAGCGAACGCCGCCACGTCGAGGCGCTGGTACCGGCAGTGTCGATGCTCCTCGGCAACCTTGGCATGACGGTGCATGATTTGAGCGCGATCGCGGTCGACGTCGGTCCGGGTCTTTTCACCGGAATGCGGGTGGGTTTGGCGACCGCGCAGACCCTTGCCGACCTCGCCGAGATCCCCGTCGTGGGCATCGACAGTCTCGGCATCGTCGCTCACGGAGCGCACGCCGCGTCACCGCTCGACGTCGACGATGCGGACATCGTGCTACCCGTGCTCGATGCCCGCCGCAGCCAGGTGTATTGGTCGATGTTTCGGAACAATTTTTCCTCGACGAATCCACTGGAAGAGGTGCGTCGTCCGCGGGTGGGTGATGTGGCCGAACTTCTTGAAGACATCATGGACCGTGGCCAACGGGCACTTGTCGTCGGTACCGGCGCATCGCGCTACGCCGAGCAGCTCGCCACCTGCGCGGAGACCACGCGTATGGGAATGCGGTCGGGTCTCGAGGTGTTTGCATTCGACCCGAACGTTCCGCAGGCCACGACGTTGTTGCGGCTCGCCGCGTCACGGGTCGAGTCGGGCGCGATCGGCGACGGTATCGAGCCGCTGTACCTGCGACCACCCGATGCAGAAATCAACTGGGTGACGCGATGAGCCCTGTTCTCGACATCGAAATCATGCGGAGGCGGCACCTGCGTCGCATCATGTCGATCGAGGAGGTTGTCTACCCACGACCGTGGACCATCGGAGTCTTCACCTCCGAATTCGATCTCGTGAAACGTGGCGAGCGCTACTACATCGTCGGCAGCATAGAGGATCGCGTCGTTGGCTACGCCGGCATTCTCTTCACCCCGGACGACGCACACGTCACGAACATCGCAGTCGACCCCGAATGGCAGCGGTGTGGAATTGCGACCGAGTTGCTGCTCGAACTGTGTTGGAAGGCCCGTGAGAACGGTTGCCAGGGAATGTCGCTCGAGGTGCGCGCCAGCAACACCGCCGCACGGGCGCTGTACTCCCGTTTCGGTTTTGTACCCGCGGGCGTGCGCCGCAAGTACTACGAAAACGTCGAGGATGCGATCGTCATGTGGTGTCACGAACTCGGGTCACCCGACCACGCACATCGCCTGCGCGCAATTGAAGACGAGCGTCGTCTTGCCGTCAAGGGAATGGTCCAATGATCCCTCCGCCTCGCGTCGATGAATCAACGGTGGTTCTCGGCATCGAAACGAGCTGTGATGAAACCGCTGCCTCCATCGTGATGGGAGGCACCGACGTGTTGTCGTCGGTCGTCTCCAGTCAAATCGACGCACATGCGAAGTTCGGTGGCGTCGTGCCCGAGATCGCCAGCCGTGCACACCTTGAACTCATTCGTCCGGTCATCAACGAGGCACTCGACACCGCGGGTGTGGACCCGGAGCGCATCGACGCGGTTGCCGTCACCATCGGTCCGGGTCTCATTGGCGCACTTCTCGTCGGCGTCGCGGTCGCCAAGGCCACGGCGTTCGCTCTCGACCGACCGCTCGTCGCAGTGAACCACCTCGAGGCGCACCTCTATGCGGCGCTGCTCGACGACCCCAATCTCGAATTTCCCGCGGTGGTGCTGCTCGTGTCGGGTGGCAACACGCTGTTGTTGTCCATGGACGCGCCCGGCAGTTACCACCTGCTCGGTGCCACAATCGACGATGCCGCGGGAGAGGCTTTCGACAAGATCGCCCGCTTCCTCAACATCGGATACCCGGGTGGGCCGGCAATCGACCGTGCCGCCCGGAGGGGCAACCCACGGTCGGTCGACTTTCCCCGTGCGATGCTGCACGACGGATACGACTTCTCCTTCAGTGGATTGAAGACGGCGGTGATGAACCACGTCCGCAAAAATTCCGACGTTGCCTCCGACGACGTCGCTGCAAGTTTCGAGGCCGCGGTCGTCGACGTGTTGGCCACCAAGTTGATGCGCGCCGCGCGCGACACCGGGGCTCGCAGCGTCGTCCTCGGCGGTGGTGTCGCTGCGAACACGCTGCTGCGCAGCGAGGTTGACCGTCTCGCACGAGCCGAGGGTTTCCGTGTCGCCCTGCCGAGTCGTGCGATGTGCACTGACAACGCCGCAATGATCGCCGCCGCCGGGTGGTACCGCCTGCGCGACCACGGACCGTCGGGTCTCGAAATCGGGGCCGTTCCGAACCTCGCCCTCGTTGCCGACACGGTGCGAACGAACCGTGCCGCCCCCGGAAGGGATCACCGGTGACGGCGGCGCTGCAACTCGGCCGTCACACGGTGTCGCCACCCGTGGTTCTCGCGCCGATGGCGGGAGTCACCAACGCTCCGTTCCGTGCACTGTGCCGCGAGTTCGGGCCTGGACTCGTCTACGTGAACGAGATGGTCATGGCCACCGCTCTCGTCCACGGCAACGCCCGCACGCAGCGAATGGTCACCTTTGCGGCCGATGAGTCACCACGCAGCCTGCAGTTGTACGGATCCGACCCGGTGATGATGGGAGAAGCCGCGGCACGACTCGCCGACAACGGCATCGTCGACCACATTGACATCAACTTCGGCTGCCCTGCAGCGAAGGTGACGCGTCGCGGTGGCGGCGCAGCTGTGCCCCTGAAGCGCAATTTGTTGCGTGCAATTCTGCGTGCAACCGTGCGCAATGCAAAGGGGATCCCCGTCACGTGCAAGTTTCGCATGGGTGTCAACGACGACCTCATCACGTATCTCGACACGGGCACGATCGCAGCCGAAGAAGGCGTTGCGTGGGTCGCACTGCACGCGCGAACGGCCGAGCAGCACTACGCGGGTCTCGCGCGCTGGGATGCGATCGCCCAACTGAAGCGGCACGTTCCCGACATGCAGGTGTTGGGCAACGGAGACATCTGGGATGCGCGTGACGCGCTGCGCATGATCGAACACACGGGATGTGACGGTGTCGTCATCGGCCGCGGCTGCCTCGGTCGACCGTGGTTGTTCCGCGACCTCCTTGAGGCGTTCAACGGTCGCGTGGTGGCCGACCCACCGCCGCTCGGTTTCGTGCTTGACGTCATGGTCCGCCATGCGCGATCGCTCGTCGA
>SXGQ01500033.1_pt1 | contig 16347 bp, 9 predicted proteins | sample 3178371 | NCBI WGS metagenome assembly SXGQ01 (sample SAMN11356859, study PRJNA531348) | freshwater metagenome | isolation source: freshwater sample F1-20 | place: China: Fuxian Lake, Yuxi | collected 2017-12-25
TCTCGTCGGTGCCGCCGCCGATTCGGATGGCGAACTGACTGAGCAACTGTTGGCCCCACTGATTGCCCTCGGGGGCATCGGCGTCCCAGAGCATCGCGCCCGCTCCCACGATTTCGGCCGCCAGATCGGCCGTGATGCGCCAGTGATTGGCGAACGCGAGTTTGAGGGTCAGCATCTCGGGGCCGGGCATGCGCAACTGGCTCATGGCCGTGCGCATACGGAGGCCGAGGTAGCGCAGCGTCTCGGCGCGCGCGTGGGCGGCGGCGAGTCCCTGCCTAATCCGCGGGTCGGTGTGCACGCCGATACGTCGGGCGAGATCGATCAGTTGGTCGACGTTCCACGAACCGCCACCCGACCCGATGTGACTGCGCTCGTTGCTGAGGGTGGTCTGGGCCACGCGCCAGCCACCGTTCACGTCGCCGAGAACGTTCTGGTGCGGGATGCGCACGTCGGAAAGGAAGACCTCGTTGAAGTGCTGGACCCCGGTGATCTGCGTGATCGGTCGCACCTCGATACCGGGTGCCTTCATGTCGAGGATGAAGTACGTGATGCCGGCGTGTTTGGGTGCCTCGATGTCGGTGCGCGCGAGCAGGATCGCGTAGTCGGCGAACTGACCGAGACTCGTCCAGACCTTCTGCCCGTTCACGATCCAGTCGTCGCCATCGCGAACGGCCCGGGTCCCGAGTGAGGCGAGGTCGCTACCCGAGCCCGGCTCGCTGAACAACTGACACCACACTTCGTCGCCGCGCAGGATGGGTTGGAGGTGGCTCTGCTGCTGTTCGGGGGTGCCGTGAGCGATGAGCGTCGGTCCGACCATGCCGATCGAAACCGCGAAGGCACCGTTGGACACGTCGAACTGTGCCATCTCTTCGGCGAAGATCGCGGCTTGGATCGGGCTCGCGCCGCGGCCGCCGAAAGCGACAGGCCACGTGATGCCGGCCCAGCCGTTGTCGAAGAGAACTCGCTGCCAGTCGCGGCACTTCTGCACGTGGTGGTCGAGATCGTGTTCGGAGAGTTCGCCGCCACTCGCGGACTTGGGAGAAGCGTGTGCGGACAGCCAGGTGCGCGCCTGGGTGCGGAATTCGGCTTCTTTCTCGGTGTCTCCGATGTGCATTGCGCTCCCAGCCCTGCTCAGGGGGTTTCTGACAGTCTGTCAGAAACCGTCGGGACCTCTTCAGCCGGGCTGGAGGGTCAGCCGGGCCAGGCCGCGCGACCGGTGTAGAGCGGCAGATCGTCCCGGCTGGTCAGCAGTGGGCGGGCGCCGTCCATCGCCACGACCTCGTTCCAGTGATCGCGCAACCCCTCGATCGTCACATCGGGTCCGCCCGACCACCCCGGGACCGCGACCGTGGCCAGGCGGGCGGTGCGGCCGGCCCCGGTCGTGAGGATCTCCCCCGAGCAGGGGGCGTCGTCGTGAACGAGGTAGGCCGCGGTCGGACTGCACAGTTCGGGCGGGAAGTTGTCCTCCATCCACCGTCGGGTGTCCTCGTGGGGATTCAGAGCGGCTGAGCGCGTGTAACCGATCGGCATGATGCAGTTGACCTTGATGCCCACCGCGGCCCCTTCGTTGGCGAGCGATCGGGTGAGTCCGATGAGTCCGGCCTTGGCCATCGAATACGCCGGCATGCCCATCGACCCGACCGCGGCCGAAGACGACGTGACGAGTATGCGTCCGAAGCGTTGTTGCGACAGATGGGGCCAGGCCGCTCGACAGAGTCGCCAGGTGCCGAGCAGATGAGAGCCGATGATGACATCGGTCTGTTCGTCGGTGGTGTCGACGAAGGCGCCGGTGGGTCCACCGCGGCCAGCGTTGTTGAGGACGATGTGCAGTTCACCGAACGCGTCGAGAGCGTCGCGGACGATGCGTTCGGATGCGTCGACCACCGACGCGGACGAGACTTCGGCCCGGCCACCGGCGTCGCGGATGTCGGTCGCCGTGCGATTCGCGTGTTCGATGGCAACGTCGTTGACGATCACGCGGGCACCGAGGCGGCCGAGCAGGAGAGCGTGTTCGCGGCCGAGCCCACGTCCGGCACCGGTCACGATGGCCACGCGTCCGTCGAAGCGAAGCGGTGTCCGTTCGTCGGCCATGGTCCGACACCGTACAGTTCCGGACGTGGGGCGCGAACGAGTCGTGATGGTGACCGGTGCGAGCCGCGGCATCGGCCGGGCGATCGCCGTGGACCTCGCGGCACGCGGTTACTCACTGGTGTTGACGGCGCGTTCGCTCCATGGCGGAGCGGTCTTCGACGGAACGACACAGAACGACGACATCGCCGGTATCGAACTCGGTGGTTCGGTCGAGGCGACGGCGACGGAGTGTCGGGCTCTCGGATGCGAGGTTCTCGCGGTGGCCATGGACCTCACCGACGAAGCCAGCGTGCGGACCGCGGCTCGGGCGGCGCGCGAACGCTTCGGAGCAGTCGACACTCTGATCTCCAACGCGATCTATCAAGGTCCGGGGGTCAACGACCACATCGCCGATCTTCCGGTGGAACTCGCGCGACGAGTCATCGAAGGTGATGCCATCGCGCCGCTCGTCCTGTTGCAGGAATTACTGCCGGGCATTATCGCGAGCGGTAGAGGTGTGTTCGTGCAACTCACGTCGGGTGCCGCCACGCTCGTTCCCAAAGCACCGTCGGGTGAAGGCGGCTGGGGAGTCGCGTACGCGATGGCCAAGGGTGCCGTGCACCGTGTGGCCGGCGTGTTGCACGCCGAACACGCACGTGACGGTGTGCGTGCATACAGCCTCAACCCGGGTCATGTGACGACCGAGGTCATGAAACGACGCGCCGAGCGGGCCGGCCGTGAAGTGACCGGCCGCGGACCGGAGGACACCGTCGCGACCGTGGCCTGGCTGCTCGACGGGTCGGCGGCGGCCGCCGAGTTGTCGGGGCAGGAAGTGATCGCACGCGACGTCGCGCGCGCACTCACCGATCCGGATCGCTGAGAGTTCTCTCAGGTTCTACGCAACTCGGCAATCGCCGTCGCCAGTGCATCGTCGTGTTCGGTGCTCGGAGGGGGAGCCACCAACACACCCGCGACGAGTCCGCCGAACCATTCGTGGGCGACCCGGGGGAGTTCGGCAAAGGTGGCCTGCGGTACCAACGTGTCGAGAACTTCGTCGGTGACGTGATCGGCCAGATCGTCCCATCGCGACTCGCGGATCAACGAGCGGAGTCGCCCGGCGAGGTCGGACCACCCGAAGAGTTCGAGGGTTCGCTCGTAGGCCGGTGTCGAGTAGAGGAACGCGAGCAGCCGTCGGTTGTGTTCGCGTCGCTCGTGCAGATCGGCGGCGTTGGCTCCGAGGATCCACTGCGTACCGACCACGAGCTCGATGTCGTCGAGTGAGCGACCGACTTCGCGCGCACCGGCGATCAGGCCGGGGCGGCACACCTCGCGCAGATAACGCGGGTGACTGTTCGTCGGATGGGTCACGAATCCGTCGGCGAGACGTCCGGCGGTCTCGAGCAGTCGGCGATTCACACCACCCATCCAGATGGTCGGCCGCCGGACACCGGGGTCGAGTGGATCGGGAGTGAAGTTCGGAGTGAGGAGGTCGAGTGAGTAGTGCTCACTCGTGTAATCGAGGCTCTCTTCACGGTCGAAGGCTCGCCAACACGCGCGCACGGCGCCGATGTGATCGCGCAAACGTCCGACCGGATCGTCGAAGGCGGCGCCGAAACGTCGTTCGACGTGCGGGCGGATCTGGGTGCCGAGGCCGAGTTGGAAGCGGCCATCCGACAACGTCGCGAGATCCCACGCCGAATAGGCGACGGCCATCGGGCTGCGAACGAGCGCGAGGGCCACCGAGGTGCGCACGACGAGACGGGTGGTCGACTGGAGAGCGGCCATCGATGCGAGGAACGGATCGTGCACCGTTTCGGCGATGTGCAGACCGTCGTAGCCGAGTCGTTCGATACGGCGGGCGTGTTCGGGAATGTCGCGCAACGGCAGGCGTGGATCCATTCCGGCGTACACGCGCATCAGGTCGAGCCCCCGAATCGGGTTCGGGCCCACTCGCGGGCCACGCGATTCTCGTGGGCGTAGGCGTCGTCGCCGTCGCCGAGAGGGCGAACCTCGTCGTAGAGCCGTCGCACCGCTTCCACGGCGCCGGCGTGGTTGTCGGCAATGGACTGCGCCAACTCGACGGCCCGCTCGAGCAATCTCTCGTGCGGAACGACTTCGGTCACCAGACCCCACGCAAGAGCGGTACCGGCGTCGATGAACTCGGCGGTGTAACTCATGCGTCGCGCGCGACCTTCCCCGATGAGGCGCGGCAGTCGGATCGTGAGACCCCAGCCCGGAACCATCCCGACCCTGGTGTGGGTATCGGCGAAACGCGCGCGATCGGAGGCGATGAGGAAGTCGCAGGCGAGTGCGATCTCGAATCCGCCGGTCACCGCGGCTCCGTTGATCGCGCCGATCACCGGCACTCGCGTGCGGGGAAGAGCGCCCCAGTAGCCCGGATGTTCGTTCGCGCCCTTTTTGCGACCGCCGCCGACATCGCGCAGATCGAAGCCGGCGCAGAACGCCGGATCGCTGCCCGTGAGCACGATGGCCCGCACCTCGGGATCGGAATCGACCCGCGCGATCTCGGCGGGGAAGGTGGCCGCGAGTTCGGCATCGAGTGCATTGCGAGCTTCGGGTCGGTGGAGGGTGACGATGGCGACCGCGCCCCGCCGTTCGACGAGCACCACCGAATCGGGAACCTCGGGATCGGCCACGATCTGACAGAGTGTCAGACGGACGCACCGTCGTCCAGAGCGATCGGGGGACACGTGAAATTCTGGTGCGCAACCGCCTTCATGAAGACCAAGCAACTCGTGCACATCGCGCAGTTGCTCGACGAAGCCGGCTACCACGGGCTCATGGTCAGCGACCATCTCGTCTATCCGAAGAATCTGCAGTCGAAGTATCCGTACTCACCGCATCCCGACGGGCGCCCGATCTGGGAACCCGAAACGGCGTGGCCCGATCCGTGGGTGTTGATCGGCGCGATGACGAGCGTGACGCAGCAACTCAACTTCACGACCAACATCTACGTGGCCGGACATCGTCCACTTCTGCAACTCGCCAAGGAGATCGCCACGGCATCGGTTCTGTCGGACGGTCGCGTCGCGCTGGGTGCCGGAGCCGGCTGGATGAAAGAAGAATTCGATCTCCAGGGACAGGACTTCTCCAATCGCGGCAAACGACTCACGGAGATGATCTCAGCGCTCCGTGCGATGTGGAGCGGAGGATGGGTCGAGTTCCATGGCGAGTACTACGACATCCCGCCGGTGACCATGGAACCGGCACCACCCAAACCGGTTCCGATCTACGTCGGCGGGCACACCGATGCCGCGTTGCGACGGGCGGCCAAAGTGGGCGACGGCTGGATCGGCAACGCGTATCCGTGGGAGGAGGCCGAGATCCACGTGAACAAGTTGAAGGGATACCTGCGCGAATACGGCCGCGAGAACGACGATTTCGAGATCATCTGCGGTCTGTACGCGATGCCCACGGCCGACCTCTACAAGCGGGCCGAAGACGAACTCGGACTCACCGGAACTCTGTGCATGCCGTGGGCTCTGGGTAACCCATCGGCCGGCGATCATGCCGGGTTGTCGGAGATGTCGGCGGCCTATCGGCCCTACATCGACGACTTCGCGACCAACGTGGTCGCCAAGTGTCAGTGACGACGAATCCGCGGAATCAGCCGGGCCAGACGAGCGACTGCATCTCGGTGTAGCAGTGCAGACCGAAATCGCCGCCGTCGCGACCGACGCCGCTCATCTTGAATCCGCCGAAAGGTGCTTCATGATTTCGCTGCGCGGTGTTGATGCCGACGTTGCCGCTTCGTAGTTGACGGGCCACCCGGTAGGCGCGATCGGAGTCCTGCGAGAACACGTAGTCGTAGAGACCGAACTCGGTGCCGTTGGCGATGGCCAGCCCTTCGTCCTCGTCGTCGAAGGGAACCACCACCACGACCGGACCGAAGATCTCCTGCTGGACCGGAGTCATGTCGGGACGGCAATTCGCGATGAGCGTGGGTGCAACGTAGAACCCGCGTTCCATGTGTTGCGGACGACGACCGTCCACCACGACCTCGGCACCTTCCTTGGCGCCGGCGGCGATGTAGGACTCGATGCGGTCGCGTTGGATCGCGGAGATGACCGGACCGACCAATGTGTCGGGTTGCGTGGGGTCACCCACCTTCAAGTGCGGAGCCACATTGGCCAACGCGGCGACGAGTTCGTCGTAGCGACTGCGATGCACGATGGCGCGTGTGGGAGCGGTGCAGATCTGACCACTGTGGAAGGCCCACACACTCTGAATGGCCCCGACGGCCTTGGCGATATCGGCGTCCTCGAGGACGAGCGCGGCACCCTTGCCACCGAGTTCGAGGAGTTGGCGCTTCATGGTGGCCGCCCCGGCCTCCATGATCTTCACTCCCACCCCGGTCGATCCGGTGAACGACACCATGTCGACGTGCGGACTGGTCGTGAGCGTGGCTGCCGGTTCGGGCTTCGATGACGTGACGATGTTGATCACGCCGGGCGGGAAGCCGACCTCGTGCATGATCTCGGCGAGTTCGATCACGGCGAGTGGATCCTGCGGAGCGGGCTTCATCACTACGGTGCAACCGACCGCGAGTGCGGGTGCGATCTTGCCGGCCATGTTGACGACGGGGAAGTTGTAGGGGGAGATGCACGCGACCACGCCGACCGGCTGACGTTGCACGACGCCACCGATGAGTCCACCGGGAGCGAGGGGAGTGGCCTGCATCGGAGACGGCGGGAGCGGGATGTCGAGGCTGCGCGCCGCGCTACGGGCGTAGCGCTCGAAACGCTCGATGGCCACCGGAACCTGCATGCGCGATCCGACCTGGGCGGTCGCGCCAGTCTCGCTGATGATGAGCGGCACGAGATCGGCCTGACGTTCACGAAGGCGGTCGGCCACGGCCTGCAACAAACGGGCGCGTTCGGCCGGGGGTGTGCGCCACCACTTGGGGAAGGCGTCGTGCGCGGCGCGGGCGGCGGCCTCGGCTTGCGCAACCGATGCCTCGGGAGCATGGCCGACGACTTCTTCGGTTGCCGGGTTGATGATCGGAACGGATCCGTGGTCACCATCGACCCATTGGCCGCCGATGAGAAGTCGGTATGTCTTGTCGGACGTCTGAGCCACGGTTCGCCTCCGTTGTGATCGCCGTGCGAAGGCTACAATCTGACGGGTCGTCAGATTCCATCGCAAGGGGCCAACATGCTCGACATCGTCATCAAGGGCGGAACCATCATCGATGGAACGGGGGCGCCGGCTCGACGAGCCGACATCGGAATCAAGGATGGACGCGTCGTCGCCGTCGGCGTGGTCGACGAATCGGCCACCGAGATCATCGATGCCGATGGCCTCATGGTCGCGCCGGGTTTCATCGATCCGCACACGCACTACGACGCCCAGCTCCTGTGGGATCCGACGGCGAGCCCGTCGAGTGTGCACGGCGTGACGACGGTGATCGGCGGCAACTGCGGATTCACGCTCGCCCCGCTCATCCCCGGTGATGCCGACTACTTGCGCAAGATGATGTCGAAGGTCGAGGGCATGCCGCTCGCCGCGCTCGAGAATGGAACCGACTGGTCCTGGGAGACCTTCGCCGACTATCTCGGTCGACTCGAGAACAACATTTCGGTCAACGCCGGATTCCTCGTGGGTCACTGCGCGGTACGCCGCTACGTGATGGGTCCGGCCGCCGTGGGCGGTGAGGCCGACGCCGGGCAGATCGATGCCATGCGCCGCGAGTTGGCCCGCGCCATCGAGGCCGGAGCCCTGGGGTTCTCGTTCACCAACAGCACGTCGCACAGCGACGGTGATGGTGAACCGGTGGCGAGTCGGTGGGCCACGCACGACGAATTGATCGCTCTGTGCGAGGAAACTGGACAGCACGAGGGCACGACCCTCGAGGGAATCGTCCCGGGTTGCCTCGATCGCTTCGCCGACGACGAGATCGAGTTGCTCGGCCGGATGAGTGCGGCGGCCAACCGTCCCATGAACTGGAACGTCCTGACGGTCGACTCGCGCGAACCCGATCGCGTTCCTCGTCAGATCTCGGCTTTCGACCGTGCCGCCCAGCTGGGTGGTCGCGTGGTGGCGCTCACCATGCCGGTGCAGGTGCCGATGAACATGAGTTTCCTCAACTTCTGCGGTTTGTGGTTGTTGCCCGGTTGGCAGAAGGTGCTCGGGGTATCGGTGGCCGAGCGCATGCAGCGTCTGCAGGATCCCGATGTCCGCCTGGCTCTGCTCGAGAGCAGCCTGTCGCCGGCGGCCGGTGTGTTCCGTCGTCTGGCCGACTGGGGCGATTACGTCATCGGCGACACGTATTCGAAGGCCAACGAAGGTCTGTCGGGTCGGATCGTTCGCGACATCGCCCAGGAACGCGGCAAGAGTTCGTTCGGAACCCTCCTCGACATCGTGATCGCCGACGAATTGCGCACGATCCTGTGGCCCACGCCGCAGGACGACGACGCCGAATCGTGGCGCATGCGCGCCGAACTGTGGCAGGACCCCCGCGCGATCATCGGCGGTTCGGATGCCGGCGCCCACCTCGATCGGATGTGCGGCGCGCCGTACCCCACTCGTTGGCTCGCCGACTGCCTGCGCGGCCGCCGTCTCGTGCCGGTGGAGCATGCGGTTCGCATGATGACGTCGGCTCCGGCGGAACTGTTCGGTCTCACGGATCGCGGTGTGCTGCGCGAGGGATCGCACGCTGATGTGGTCGTGTTCGATCCCGCAACCGTCGGGTCGGAAGATGCCCGCCTCGTGACGGACCTGCCCGGGTCGTCATCACGTCTCACCGCCGGATCTCACGGCGTGGTGCGGGTGTTGGTGAACGGTGTGCCGATCGTCGAGAACGGCGTCGCCAACGGTCGTACGCCGGGCACGGTGTTGAAGTCGGGTCGCGACACCCACACCGTCACCGCCCGCTGATTCTTCCCGTACGCGAAAGAGCCGCCCGGTTGCCCGGGCGGCTCTTTCTACTTCTCACGACCAGTGCGGTCAGTCGGTGATCGACGTCCAGTCGCTCACCACGACGCCACACGAGATCGGTGCCGCACAGCCGTTGTAGAGGCCGTTGGCATCGGGTGCGGTGTCGGCCGCGGCGGCGGTGATCTTCACCGTGTGCACCGCGTTGGCCGCGTAGGGCTTGCCCGGGGCGAAGAGACCGGTGCCGCCACCAGCGAGGGCCAAGGGGACCTCACCGAGGTTGAGCACCGACTCGATGAACGACGCACGCGTCGGGTTCACGCCCGCGGCGGTCATGGCCAACTGGAAGATGTTGGCCATGGCGCATTCCTGCGGGGTGTAGTCCGAGAAGAGCTGCTTGCCCGTGGTGTCGGTCAGGATCTGACCCGCCGGCACACCCGAGTTGGACTTGCCGCCGTAGTAGGCCTCGAAGTTCTCGTCGAAGTGAGCACGGCAGCCGGCCTCGAACTCGGTGTCGGGACGAATGGTCGTTCCGTCGGTCGAGTGGTCGTAGGCGGTGATGCACTCGCTGTCGGATGCCGCAGCCGGGGCCCGACTCAGACCGAAGGCCGAGCAACCCGAGGACGAGGTGTCCATGAGGCTGAACTTCAGACCAGCCGCTGCAGCAGCCGTCCAGAAGCCGGTGTTCTCGGTGAACGGCGTGGCCACGAGGACGCGCACGGCACCTTCGGCCTGGAAGGCACCAACGGCGTTGGCGCCTTCTTCGTTGATGGCCGCGTTGTCACCCGAGACCGAGTTCAACTCGATCAACTTCACCGTGTAACCGGCTTCGGTGAGAGTGGCCTCGGCGGCCTTACCCGCCGCGCTCAGGGCCGGCGAGTTGTTCGACAGGATGCCGACCACGGCTCCCGGGGCGGCCTCGCCCGACTCGATCCAGGCCTTGGCGCCAGCGGCGGCCACGACTTCACTCGGCGGTGCGAGCGAGATGGCGAGTCCGGTGTCGAGTTCGGCCTGGCTCATGACGTCGCCGTACATGATCGGCACACCGGCATCGAGCAAGCACTTACGAGCGATCGACGAGAGTCCGGTGCCGTTAACGACCATGAAGAGTTCGTTGTCGACCGTGGCCTCGGCGCACAACGTGTCGAAGGTCGACTGGTCGAGCGGGTTCCAGACGAGGCGGACGAGTTCGATCTGGCGACCGTTGATGCCACCGGCCTCGTTCATGTCGTCGAAGAAGACCTGCCAACGATCCATCAGGTGGTCGGTCGTCAGGGTCTCGGGAATCGAGATTCCCATGGCGCGGATGGCTTCGAGGTCGGAGACCGCCACGCCGATCTTGATGGTGTCGGCCGTGATGCCGACATCGGAGGCGGTGAGTTCCTCGGCCGGGGCCTCGGTCGCCGGAGCTTCGCTGCCGGCCGGGGCCTCGGTGGCCGAAGTCGACCCACCGTCGTCATCGCCGCCGCATGCCGCGACGAGCAGTGAGGCGCCGGCCAACAAGGCCAACGCCACTCGGGACTTTCTGGTCATCATTTCCCCCTCAGGAATGGTCCGTGAACAGTGAACCGAAGGCGGAATGCCCGGCTCAGATAGGGGACGGTAGCACGACAACGGCCAGTTTCTGACACATCGTCAGAAACTCCCGCGGGCGACTATTCTCGGGGCCGAGGGGGGTCCATGCAGGCTGGGGATGAAGAGTCGACGCCGTCACCGCGTTCGGTGGCCGATCTGGCCGGGTCGATCGTGGTCGAACAGGAGGGCCGCGCCGACCAGGGGGCCGAGTCGGACGTCGACGACGCGCCGATGGTCGAGGCGATGTCGATGCGCGAGGGCTTCCGGCGCGGGGGCTACCGGATCGCCATGGTCCTGCTCCTCTTCACGATTCTCGAAGAGTTCGACCGGGTGGCATTGCAGGTGCTCGGTCCCGACATTCAGAAGTCGCTCGGTATCTCCGACACACTGCTGCTCGGCCTCCAGAGTTTCGGCGGTGTCGTTCTCGTGCTGGCCACTCTTCCCTTCGCGTGGCTCGCCGATCGTCGTCGACGCGTGCGCGTGATGTCGGCCGCCTCCGCGTTGTGGCTCGCGTTCGTCGCGCTCACCGGTTCGGTCGTCAACTCGTTCCAGATGGGTCTGGCCCGCGCGGGCAGCGGTTTCGGTGCATCGGCACGAGTGCCGATCGGACCGTCACTCGTGGCCGATCAGTACCCGCTCGCCGTCCGCACGCGAATCTTCGCCATCGAGGCGCTCGGCCGTCCGCTCGGTCAGGTGATCGGACCACTCTTCGCCGGACTCATCGTTGTTTGGGCCGGTAACGACGGTGGCGACTGGCGACTCGTGTTCTTCGCTCTGTTGATCCCGGCCGGTATCACCGTGATCTGGTCGTTGGCGTTGCGTGAACCCGAACGAGGGCGACAGGAACAAGAGACGATTCTCGGATCGGCGGCCGCGACCGGAGAACCCGAACCGCCGGTTCGGCTCAGTGCGGCGTTCCAACGCCTCAAGAAAGTGCGGACCTTCTACTACCTCGTGGTCGGCATCGGTGTTCTGGGCTTCGCGCTGATCGCGGTCCCGGGCGCGTTCAACCTTCTTCTCGAGGACACCTATGGGTACAGCGCCTTCCGGCGTGGCTGGATCGGCGCGATCACGTGGTCGGGCGCGCTCATCGGAATTCCGCTGGCCGGTCGTTTCGGTGAAGTGCTCTTCCGACGCAACCCGCCCTCGGCCTTGCGCATGATGGGCCTTTTCATCGTCGCCTACGGCGTGTTCGTCACGGTCGGGCTGCGTTTCCAGAGCGCACCCGTCATGATCGCCTTCGTCACCATCGGATACGCATTCCAGGGCGCGGCGTTCACCCAGATGGGTCCGGCGGTGTCGGCGATCATCCCGTATCAGATGCGTTCGCAGGCCTTCGCCATGGTGGGTGTGTACATCTTCTTGATGGGCGGCTTCTTCGGCGGCCTCCTCGCCGGCGCGTTGTCGGATGCGCACGGTGAGCGGACCGCACTCACCGCCGTGGTCCCGCCGGCCGCGCTGCTCGGTGGATTCCTCATCGTCTACGGCAGTCGCTACATGCGACGCGACATCGCTCTCACGGCGGCCGAACTTCGTGAACAGCAGGCCGAGCGCGAGCGCGTGATGCGCGAACCCGACAACGTTCCCGTCCTGCAGGTGCGCAACATCGACGTGAGTTACGGCAACCTGCAGGTGCTGTTCGATGTCGGTTTCGACGTGCGCAAGGGTGAGGTTCTGGCTCTGCTCGGTACGAACGGTGCCGGCAAGTCGACGATTCTGAAGGCGGTCGCCGGTCTGAAGATGCCCGATCGTGGCGTGGTCCGTATGAACGGTCGCACCATCACCCTCGTCGATCCGCAATTCCGCGCGTCGATGGGCCTCGTTCTCGTGCCCGGCGGCGAGGCCGTGTTCTCGTCGATGACGGTCGCCGAGAATCTCGCGATCTGGAGTCGCCAGATTCCCGATGCGGGTCGTCGTCGCGAACGAATGGCGGTGGTCGAGGAGACCTTCCCGGTGCTCCGCGAGCGAGCCGATCAACGAGCCGGATCCATGTCGGGCGGTCAGCAGCAGATGCTCGCCCTGGCCAAGGCCGTGATGCTCGATCCCGAGCTCCTGCTCATCGACGAACTCTCGCTCGGCCTCGCGCCGGTGGTGGTGCAGGACCTCCTGGTCGTGGTCGAGAGGTTGAAGCAGCAGGGGATCACGATGGTCATCGTCGAGCAGTCGGTCAACGTGGCGCTCTCCATCGCCGATCGTGCCGTGTTCATGGAACGTGGTCAGGTGAAGTTCGAGGGCCCGGCGCGCGAACTCCTCGAACGCGGCGACCTTCTCCGTGCGGTGTTCCTGTCGGGAGCCGGAGCGTGAACGCCTTGGTCGCTCTCACGTACTCGAACGACATCGTCTTCGACGGTCTCGTGCAGGGACTCGTCTACGCCCTCGTCGCCTTCGGTTTGTTGCTCATTTATCGCGCCACCGGCGTGATCAACTTCGCCCACGGTCAGATCGGAGCGTTCGGTGGGTATCTGATGGCGGTCTTCCAGATCCGCTACGACATTCCGTACGGATTGTCGTTGCCGCTCGCCCTCGTGACCGGAGTGGTCATCGGCGCTGCGTCCGAACTCGTGTTACGGCGACTCTTCACCCAGCCGCGCCTCTTGTTGTTCGTGGCGACCCTCGGTCTGACCCAGGTGATCCAGCTCCTGCAGCTCCGCCTACCCATCGCCGACGAGGAGGCCACGAGCGTCACCTACCCGGTGCTCATCAGTGGCACCTGGGACGTGGGTGGGATCACGGTGACCGGACCGCAGTTGTCGGTGCTGCTGATCGTGCCGGCGCTGATGGTGTTCCTCGGTTGGCTCGTGCACCGGAGCGCGTTCGGCATGCAGGTGCGAGCCACCGCCGACAACTTCTCGGCCGCGCAACTCGCCGGCATCGGTGTGCGACGAGTCTCGACGATGGTCTGGGCGCTCGCCGGACTCCTCGCCACGCTCAGCACATTGCTCATCGCGCCACTGCAAGGCGGATCGCTGGGTGTCGTGCAGAATGCGCTCGGACCCAAGCTCTTGTTGCTCTCATTGACGGCGGCGATGATCGGCCGGATGCGTTCTTTCAGTTGGACGCTCGTCGGTGGCCTCGTGGGTGGTCTGGTCGATCGTTTGCTCGTCACGTGGTCGATCAGTGGCGATCTGCCCGACGGCTCGAACATCGCGGTTCTGTTCCTGATCCTCCTGCTCGTCCTCTTCACGGTCGGTCGCCGACAGATCGCCGGTGAAGACGCGTGGCAGTTGGCGACCAAGGTCCGGGCCGCCCGCGCCGAGCTCACCAAGCACCCGCTGTATCGCGCCCTGACCGCGATCGGGATCCTGATCCTCGTCGGGTTGGCCCTCGTTGTACCGAGCCAGACCGACAAAGCGAGCGATCTCCTCAAGTTCGCGATCATCCCCGTGTACCTGATCGTCGCCTTGTCGGTCACGGTCGTCACCGGTTGGGGTGGGCAGTTGTCGCTCGGTCAGTTCGGCTTCGTGGCCCTCGGCTCGTACATGACCGTCTATTACTCACACGAACTCCCGTATCTCCTTTCGCTCGTGATCGGTGTGGCCCTCGGCGTGGCCGCCGCACTCGTGATCGGCGTACCGGCTCTGCGCGTCAAAGGTCTGTATCTCGCCGTGGTGACGCTCGGCTTCGGGCTGGCCATGCGGGCTTGGTTCATCGTGGCCGACAAGGTCTCGCCGGGTGGGGGAGGGTCGGCACAACTCGAGGTCGATCGCGCGAAGGGTCTGCGACTTCTCATCTGGACGGTCAAGGGGAAGAACTACGACGGCGTCTACTGGTTCAGCCTCTTCGTGGCGGCGATCGCGATCGTGCTCGTGTGGCGAATCCGCCGCACCGGCATCGGGCGTTCCATCATCGCCACCCGCGACAACGAGAACTCGGCGGCTGCGTTCACGGTGTCACCGACCCGCGCCAAACTCATCGCTTTCGCCGTGTCCGGCGGACTGGCCGCCCTCGCCGGTGGACTCATGCCACTCGTGGCCAAGAACGGCCAGTTCAAGATCGACGGATTGTCGTTCGACTTCGAGGAGTCGTTACGGGTGGTCGCCATCGCCGTGGTGGGAGGTGTGGGCTCGATCACCGGAGCCGTTCTCGGAACCCTCGTGGTGGTGGGTCTGCCGGTGGTCTTCGACGGAACCCAGCAGGTTCAACTCTTCGCCAGCGGAATCGGCATGCTGATCGTCCTCTTGTACTTCCCGAGCGGACTCATCTCGATCATCCACTCGGTACGCGACAACTTGCTGTCGTACATCGCCCGCCGATCGAATTGGACACCGCCGGTTCGCGAGAGCGGGGCGACCATTTCGAACCTCGGAACATCGCGTGCTCCGACCACCGACGTCCTTCCGCTGCGCACCGATGGTCTCAACGTCAATCTCGGCGGACGCACGATCGTGTCGGACGTGTCACTCGAAGTCCGGCCGGGTGAGATCGTCGGGCTCATCGGCACCAACGGTGCCGGCAAGACCACGATCGTGAACGCGGTATCGGGTCTGGTGCCCGCTACGGGCGTGATCGAACTCTTCGGCCGCGACGTGTCGTCGCTTTCCGCTCACCAGCGGGCCCGCCTCGGTCAGGGCCGGGCCTTCCAGAACGCGCGCCTCTTCGCGTCGCTCACGGTCCGGGAAACCGTCATGGTGGCTCTCGAATCCCGCCGTCGGTCGCTCCTCGTTCCGTCGTTGCTCGCCCTCCCGCCGTCGCCGCAACGGGAACGTCTCGATCGCCGCGAAGCCGACGAGATCATCGGGTATCTCGGTCTCGGTCGTTACGCGGATTCCCTGATGAGCGAGCTCTCGACCGGTACACGCCGAATCGTCGAACTCGGAGCGCTCATCGCACTCGATTCGAAGTTGCTCCTCCTCGACGAACCGACGGCCGGTGTCGCCCAACGCGAGACCGAAGCATTCGCTCCCTTGATCCGTACGATCAAGGACGAACTCGGAGCGGCGATTCTGATCATCGAACACGACATGCCGATGGTGATGTCGATCAGTGATCGGATCTACTGCCTCGAAGCCGGTCAGGTGATCGCCGAGGGCGATCCGACATCGGTGCGGACCAATCCGTTGGTGATCGCGAGTTATCTCGGCACCGACGACCGCGCGATCCAACGCAGCGACACCGGCTCCTGATCCGATGGCCCCTTCGTTCTCCCATCTGCTGGCGCCCGGTCGCATCGCCGGACTCGAACTGTCCAACCGGGTCTTCCTTCCGGCCATGGACATGAACCTGTGTGTCGAGGGTGAGATCAGTGACGGTGAGATCGCGCACTACACCGCGCGGGCCGCCGGCGGCACGGCCATGGTGATCACCGGGACCGGTGCCGTGGCCTGGCCCATCGGCGCGACGTCGCGTCATCAGCCGGCGTTCTCCGACGATCGCTACATCCCGGGGTTGCGTCGACTCGCCGATTCGGTGCATGCCGCCGGTGGACGTCTGTGCATGCAGATGTGCCATCACGGCAAGACCGCGAGCGTCGACATCGCCGAGGATCGCCCACAGCTCGTGCCCTCGATTCTCGAAGGTTCACTCGACATGTCGGCTCTGCAGGACAACCCGATGAACGAACTCATGGCTTTGGCCACGGCGTCGCAGGGCAAACGCGCGACGTACAAAGTCGCCGACGAGGACGATCTGGCGTGGGTGATCGATCAATTCGCGGCGGCCGCCCGGCGGATCAAGGCGGCCGGAGTGGATGCGATCGAGATCCATGGCGCGCACGGTTATCTCATCTCCACATTCCTGTCGGCCGGGTACAACAAGCGTGACGATCGCTGGGGTGGTTCGATCGAGAACCGGGCCCGCCTCGCCTGCGAA
>SXGQ01885098.1_pt1 | contig 16347 bp, 15 predicted proteins | sample 3178371 | NCBI WGS metagenome assembly SXGQ01 (sample SAMN11356859, study PRJNA531348) | freshwater metagenome | isolation source: freshwater sample F1-20 | place: China: Fuxian Lake, Yuxi | collected 2017-12-25
CACCAGCCGCACGCCGCGCTGGTACGAGGCGGCGAGGAATCCGGCGAGGTCGCCCACAACGCCGCCGCCCACGGCGACCACGGCGTCACGACGGCGGATTCCGGCGCGGGCGCAGGCGCGGCTCAGGCGCTCGATCTCGGCCAGGCTCTTGGAGGCCTCGCCCGCGGGCACGGCCTCCACGTGCACGCGAAGCCCGGCGTCACGGCATGACGCCGCCGCGCGCTCGCCCGCCGAGGCGATGCCGTCGTCCACCACCACCATCACGCCATCACCCTCGCCCCGTGCCGCGAGGAGCGGTCCGACCAGGTCGATCGCGCCGGGACCGAGGTGCACCGGCACCTCGCGAGCGCCGATCACCGCGGTGATCGCCGGGTCGGGGGCGGTGGTGCTCATCCGGCCTGGTCCTCGTCGGGGCCCCCGCCCTCGGCCCACTCGGCGAGCACCCGCGCCACCTCGCCCGCGGGCAGCGAGGCGTCGAGGATCACGTCGGCCGCCTCGCGGTAGACATGCTCGCGCTCGCCGGCGCGACGGATGAACCGATCGCGGTCCTGGGCCAGCGGGCGGCCGGGAAGTCCCCCCACCCGGTCCCAGGCGAGCTCGGGGTCGATGCGCAGCCATGCCACCCATGCGGTGCGGCCCAGCAGGTCGCGCGTGCGCTTGCTGCCGAGCGCGCCGCCGCCGAGGGCCAGCACCCCGGGCTCGGCCGCGAGGTTCTCGCGGATGAGGTCCTCCTCGGTGCGGCGGAACCACAGCTCGCCGCGCTGGGCAAAGATCTCGGGGATCGACTGGCCGGCGTGGGCCACGATGAGGTCGTCGACGTCGAGGAACTGCACGCCCAGGATCTCCGCTGCCTTGCGGCCCACGGTGCTCTTGCCCGCGCCCATGTACCCCGCGAGCGCGATCCAGCGCTCCGTGGCCACGCTACTGCGCCAGGACCGCGCGGTAGCGGTCCACCGCGGCGTCGAGGGAGGCGATGGAGTCGCCGCCGAACTTGTCGACGAGCGCCTGCGCGAGGACGAAGGCGATGACGGCCTCGCCGATGACGGCCGCCGCCGGCACCGCGCAGATGTCGGAGCGCTCCTTGAAGGCCGATGTGGCCTCCTTGCTCTGCACGTCCACGGACGCCAGGGGCCGGCTGAGCGTGGCGATGGGCTTCATGGCCGCGCGCACCACCAGCGGGGCGCCGTGGGTCATGCCGCCCTCGAGGCCGCCCGACCGGTTGGTGCGCCGGTGATAGCCGCGATCCTCGCTCCAGAAGATCTCGTCGTGGGCCGCGCTGCCGCGGATGCGCCCGAGCTCGAACCCCGCGCCGATCTCCACGCCCTTGATGGCCTGCACGCCGAGCATGGCCTGGCCGATGCGTCCGTCGAGGCGCGTGTCGCCGCTCACGTGGCTGCCGAGGCCGGGCAGGGGGTCGAACACCCACACCTCGAAGATGCCGCCGAGGGTGTCGCTGGCCTGGCCCGCGGCCTTGATCGCCGCCTTCATGCGCTCAGAGGCATCAGGGTCGAGGGCGCGCACCGGGCTCTCATCGACCGCGTCGAAGTCGCCGAGCGCGAGGTCGTCGCGGGTGGGCGCCGACTCGGGGCCGATCTGCACCACGTGGCTGCGCACCTCCATGCCGTACCGGCGCAGCAGCGCCTTGGCCACGCCGCCAGCCGCAACGCGCGCGGCGGTCTCTCGGGCGCTCGCGCGCTCGAGGATGTTGCGCAGGTCGTCGGTCTCGTACTTCTGCATGCCCGCCAGGTCGGCGTGGCCGGGACGCGGCAGGGTGATGGGATCCACCTCGGACGCCGGCTCCCAGATGGCCATGCGGTCTTCCGACCAGTTCGCGAAGTCACGGTTCATCACCATGAGCGCAACCGGGCTGCCGAGGGTGCGACCGTGGCGGATTCCTGCGGTCACCTGCACGCGGTCGGTCTCGATCTTCTGGCGACCCCCACGGCCATAGCCCATCTGGCGGCGCGCGAGGTCGGCGTCGATGTCATCGGGCGTGAGGGGAAGCCCGGCCGGGAGCCCCTCGATGATCGTGGTCAGGGCCGGGCCGTGCGACTCCCCCGCTGTGCGGTAGGTGAGCGCCATCGGGCTCGCAGCATACCGCCCCACCGGGCGCGCACCGGCGGCCGATCAGGCCGCGTGCTGCTGCCGCGCGCCCTGCGGGCGCCGCTCGCCCTGCTTCACCCGCGCGTGCGGGTGCATCAGCAGGTACGCGCTGGCGAGGCCGCTCCACTCCCCGTAGTGGTCGACCAGCGCCCGGGTCTCGTGCGCCTCGGGCCATCGTCCCGTCTCGGCGGCCACGATGCGCATGAGGCCCAGGTCGCCCACCACAGGCGCGTCGAACCGCCCCAGGCCGTAGGTGCCGATGACCCCCGCGCTCCACGGGCCGAGCCACGGCTCGCGGGTGACGCGCGCCGTCATGCGCTCGGTGGGCACTGCGCGCAGGCGCTCGAGGTCGATGCCCCGGGCGATGCGGGTCATCGCCGCCGCCCGCCGCGCCGCGAGCCCGGTGGACACCGCGCGCGTGGGCTGGAGCGCCGCGAGCTCGGCGGATGACGGCGGCCGGGCCAGTCCATCGTCCGCACGACCCGACGCCATGGCCACGATCGCCCGCTCCATGCGCGCGGCCTCCCGGCCGGTCACGAGTTGCCCGCAGGCGGCCGTGATCACCGACTGCGCCACGGTGGCGCGCCGCGCAGGCCGGTATCCGGCCCATCGCACGCTCACCGGGGCCATGCGCGGGTCACGCCGCGCCATGCGCAGGAACGGCGCATGGTCATCGTCAACCGCGAGCACGAAGCGCAGGGCATCGAGCGCCGCGGGCAGGTCGGGACCGCGCACCGCCACCTCGAGGTCGCCGTCATGCCGCTGGCGCACCGCGGCCCGCGCGTCGCCGGCGGGAGTGGGAAGGGCGATGGCCAGCACCGCCCCGTGCCACCGCCGGGTGCCCCCTGCGCTGCTGCCCGCCGACAGCCGCAGGTCGTACGGCGCAGCAGGGCGCAGGCGCGTGACGGTGGCCTCATCCATGCAGCGAGTGTACGAGCGCCGCCGGACCGATCACGGCGAGCACGCCGGCCGCGAGGAACGGGGCCAGTGGCAGGGCGATGGCGGAGGGACGGGTGCGCCGCGCCGCGGCGAGGGCGAAGCCCCACGCGGCGGCCAGGACGAGGCCTGCCAGCACGGCGACAAGGCCCGGCATGAACCCCAGCGCCGCACCGATGAGGGCGCCCAGCTTGACGTCGCCCATGCCCATGCCATCCGGCCTGGTGAGCGCCGGCACGAGCAGCAGCAGGCCCACGAGCGCAGCCGACGCCAGCGGCTCCCACCACGCCGCGTCGCCAATCGCCCCGATGATGAGCACGGCGGCAAGCGCGGGCAGCACAACGGCGTCGGGGATGATGCGGCGCCGGAGGTCGACGACCACCGCCGGGATGAGCGCGATAACGAGCACCAGCACGTCCACGGCGCCACCGTAGGGCGGTGCCTGTCACGCGGGTGACGCGGTTCGTGCCGAGGCCGCCTCTATGCTGCGCGCCGATGACGCATCGCCACCAGCACCCCGTCACCGTGGTCACCGACGGCGCCTGCTCGGGCAACGGCACCGACGACGCCCGCGGCGGATGGGCGGCCATCATTATCGCTCCGGACGGCTCGGAGGTCGTGCTCACGGGCGCCGAGGCGCCGAGCACCCACAACCGCATGGAGCTCATGGCTGCGATCGAGGGCCTCGCAGCCGCGCCCGACGGCTCCACTGTCGACCTTGTAACCGACTCGTCGTATCTCGCCAAGGCGATCACCGACGACTGGCTGGGGTCATGGCAGAAGCGCGGGTGGAAGACCGCAGGCAAGAAGCCCGTGGCCAACCGCGACCTCTGGGAGCGCCTGCTCGCGCAGCTCGCGCGGCATCAGGCGGTGCAGCCACGCCTCGTGCGCGGACACGCAGGACACGAGCTCAATGAGCGCGCGGATCGGCTCGCGCAGGATGCCGCCGCCACCGCCGAGGCAACCACTCCCCCGATGGATGGCACGGCGTCGGAACAGATGGGCTTCGACATCAGCTGAGGCATGCGATTATTCCGTCGTCCGCACCCGCGGGCGAATGATTCGATCTCGAGGAGTTTCCGGGTGTCACGCAAGGGATGGTTGATTGGCGGTGCGGTGGTCGTGGTGGTCGCCGTCGTCGTCGCGCTCATCGTCATCAGCGTCTCGGGGGGCGACTCCTCGGGCGAGGCGGCCACTCCGGCCGAGACCCAGGGCGGCGCCAAGGTGGCCGCCCTCGTGAAGGGCCTCCCGCAGGCCGAGTTCGCGATCGGCAAGCCGAACGCCCCGGTGACCGTGCGCGAGTTCGTCGACGCCCAGTGCCCGGTGTGCAAGACGGCCAGCGAGAAGACCATCCCCGGCATCATCAAGGGCCCGGTCAAGGACGGCACCGCCCGACTCATCATCGAGCCGCTCACCTTCATCGGCTCCGACTCCTCGAGCGCCGCGCTGGCCATCGCCGCCGCGGCCCAGCAGGACAAGGGTTTCGCCTACACGGAGATCCTCTACGCCAATCAGGGGCAGGAGAACTCGGGCTGGGCCACCGACGAGGTGCTCACCGGCATCGCGAGCGCCACCCCCGGCCTTGACGTGGAGGCCTGGAAGACCGCCAGGAGCGGCGAGGCCGCGGCCAATGCCGTGTTCGCGTCGAGCGACCGCGGCCAGGCGTCCGGCGTGTCCGCCACCCCGACCTTCGTGGTGAAGGGCCCGGGCGGCACCAAGGTCATCACCGGGGCAGTTGACTCGTCCGAGGTCATCAACGCGATCGAGGCCGTCAGCTGACGCTGCTGCGGCTGCGGGTCGTCCACGGGTTCCTGGCCCTCCTCGGGCTGGGAATCACGGGGTACCTGTCGTGGACGGAGCTCACGGGGGGCCTGCCCAGCTGCGTAATCGGTGGTGGCTGCGCGACCGTGCAGAACTCCGAGTACGCGCAGATCGCGGGCGTATCCCTCTCGTACCTGGGGTTCATCACCTACGCCTTCATGCTCATCTCGGCGTTCCTGCCGGGGTTCGCGGGACGCCTGCTGGGCATCATCACGAGCGTCGGGGGCCTGCTCTTCTCGCTGTGGCTGCTCTACGCCGAGCTCTTCCTCATCAAGGCGATCTGCCCGTGGTGCGTGGCGAGCCTCGTGGTGATGGTGCTGGCGTTCATCGTGGCCGTGCTGCGCATCTGGAAGGCCGGCGACCTGCGCTCCGACGACGCGGCGCCTCCTGACCAGGCGGCACCGGCCGGCGCCACCGAGGGCTAGTCGCCACCCCTGCGCTGGATCGACCGGAGCAGGAACCACACGATCACGAGCACCACGGCCGCCACGCCGGCGATCACGAGCTGCCCCAGTGCGAGGCCGACGATGACGGCGATGAAGGCGAGTCCCGTGAGCACGAGCATGCCGATGGCCAGCTCGCGACTGGGCTTTCCCTGATCTGACACACCTGCACGCTATCTGCCCCGACGTCAGGGGGCGCGACTAACCTGCCGCCCGTGTCGTCGCCCCGCCTCGCACGCATCGCCTCGGGCGCCCTTGTCGCGGGTGGCGTGGCACTGCTGCTGGCCTCCGGAGGCTCGGCCGAGGGCTGGGTCAACTCCCTTCGCTGCACCGCGCAGGCCGATGCGCAGGCCATCGACGTGCAGCTGGCCGCGGCCGGCAGCCCCCTCGCCGGACAGGGCGCCACGTTCGTGCGCGAGGGCCTCGCGAACGACATCGACCCCCGGGTGCTGGTGGCGATCGCCGCGCAGGAGACCATGCTCATGACCTACGGGCCCGCGCAGCAGATCAACAACCCATTCGGCCTCGGGCCCGGCATCCAGTTCGACACCCCCGCAGAGGCCATCGCAATGGCCGCGAGCACCCTCAACCGCTACGCGGGCGACGGGCTCGTCACGCTCGCGCAGATCGGCGGGCGGTGGGCGCCCGTGGGCGCAAGCAACGACCCGCAGGGCCTCAACGGCGGCTGGCCGGCCGGCGTCAGCTCATTCTTCACCACCCTGGGCGGCGACCCGTACCGGCCAGTGCAGGCATCCGCGCAGGACCCGGCACCCACGTGCGCGCCCGCCGGCGCCACGGCCGCGCCTGCCGCCGGCTACGCGATGATGGAGCCCCAGGTGATCCCCGCGGTCACGCCCACCGACGGCCCGGGCGTGGTGGTGGTGTGGGGTGGCCAGGCACCGGTCGCGGGTGGATCCACCATGGCCGACGGCGCCGATCCACGCACCGGGCAGGCGGCGATCCTCGAGGGCTTCGCCTTCCCCGTCGCCGCCCCCAAGGGCTCGCCCATCACCTACCAGCCCGCCGGCGCGCGCCCGGTGGTCATCACGTCCGCCCCCGGCGCGGTGGTGGTGGCGCCCGTCTCCGGCACGCTGCGCATCGCCAAGGGCCGGGCCGCTGCAGCGGGCGTCGGGTTCTGGGTGGATGCCCCCGGTCGCGACCGGGTGGGGCTCGGGCCGCTGGCCTCGTACGACCCCGGCATCGTGGAGGGCGCGAAGGTGACCTCCGGCCAGCCGCTCGGCCGCGCGACCGGCTCCACGGCGATCCTCTGGCAGCGCGACGGCGTGCCGGTCGCCATCCAGCCGATGCTGGCCGCCACCCGGCCATCCGACTGACACGGGCCGCGGCCCGGTAACCTGCCCGCGCAACGCAGGTTCCCGAAGGAGTTGCAGTGAAGGCGATTCGCATGAGCGAGCCCGGCGGCCCGGATGTGCTGGTGCTCGAGGACGTCCCCGACCTCCAGCCGGGCCCCGGCGAGGTGGTGGTCGACCTGAAGGCGGCCGCCCTCAACCGGCGCGACGTCTTCGTGCGCAAGGGCGTCGCCAAGGTGCCCCTTCCCCTCACCCCCGGCTCCGATGGCGCGGGAGTGGTGAGTGCCATCGGCGACGGCGTGAAGGGGGTCGCCGAGGGCGACGAGGTGATCATCCTGCCGTCACTCGCGTGGGGCGACGACCAGCGCGCCCCGGGACCCCACTTCCGCATCCTCGGAGGGCCCGACCAGGGCACCTACGCGCAGCAGATCGTCATCGCCGCCGAGAACGTCTACCCCCGGCCCGGGCGCCTGTCATGGCACGAGGCCGCGGCGCTTCCCCTGGCCGGCCTCACGGCCTGGCGGGCGCTCTTCAGCCGCGCCCGGGTGCAGCCCGGCGAGACCGTGCTGGTCATCGGCATCGGCGGCGGCGTGGCCACTTTCGCGATGCACCTCGCCAAGGCCGCCGGCTGCAAGGTGGTGGTCACATCCTCATCCGATGAGAAGCTCGCAAAGGCCGCCGCCCTCGGCGCCGACGTGGGGGTGAACTACGCGACGGCCGGCGACGAGTGGGCCGCCGCGGTGAAGGAGGCCAACGGCGGCGGCGTGGACGTGGTGATCGACTCGGTGGGCTCCACCTGGGCCGGAAGCGTCGACTCCTGTGCCCCGGGCGGGCGCGTGGTGGTGTTCGGCGGCACGGGCGGCGCCAAGGTGGAGATGATGGTCCGACCCATGACGCTCGGCCAGGTGAGCCTGCTCGGGACCACCATGGGGAGCCCCATGGAGTTCGGCCAGCTGCTCGCCGCCGTGGACACGCAGTCGTGGGTGCCGGTGATCGACAGCGTGCGGCCCCTGGCCGATGCCGCGGCCGCGCATGAGCGCGAGGAGGCCGGCCTGCACTTCGGCAAGCTCGTCCTGGAGTGCTCGTGACGGACGACCGCCAACCGACCCTGCAGGAGCGCCTGCGGCCCGTGTGCGCCGTGCTCGGCGGCATCGGCGCCGTGCTCAGCGTGCTCGCCTCGTTCGTCGCCGTCGAGGCGTTCTCGATGGGCGGGATTTTCTACACGCTCGAATACCACGCCGGTGGATGGGCGGGCGCCGTGGCCTTCCTCATGGCCATGCTCACCGTGGGCGGCGCGATCGTCGTGCGCCGCTCGCCCGCCCTCGGCAGCACGCTGATGTACATCGGCGGTTGCGGCGGATTCCTCGCGTGCGGCGGTATCTGGCTGATCCCGGGCACCATCACGCTCGTCGCTGCCAACCTCGCACTCTGGGCCATCACCGATCCGTTCAAGGACGGGCCGGCCGGCGCCAGCACCTGAGCGCCCGCCGCTGATGGACCTGCCGCTCCTGCGCGAGCTGTGCGAGGCATCGGGTCCCCCGGGGGCCGAGGACCGCGTGCGCGACATCGTGCGGGCGCGCCTCGAGGCCACGGCGGACCGCGTTGACGACCTCGCCATGGGGTGCATCGACGGCGTGCGCGCCCCGGAGGGCGACCCCGCCGGGCGCCTCATGCTGGCCGCCCACATGGATGAGATCGGCCTGATGGTCACGCACGTCGACGACCGCGGGTTCGTGAAGTTCATCCCCCTCGGCGGGTGGGACGCCCGCACGCTCGTGGGCCAGCGCGTGCTCGTGCACGGCAGGGAGGACCTCGTCGGCATCGTCGGCACCACGCCGGTGCACCTGCTCGACGAGGCCGCCCGCAGCAAGGCCCCGAAGATGGAGGACCTCACGATCGACCTGGGGCTCCCGGGCGATCGCGCGCAGGAGCTCGTGCGCAAGGGCGATGTCGCCACCCGCGTGCGCGACCTCGCGCAGATCGGCGACCTCGTCACGGGCAAGGCACTGGACGACCGCGTGGGCGTGTACGTGATGCTGGAGGGACTTCGCGCCGCCGGCCCGTCGCGCATGGAGGTGCACGCCACCGCCACGGCGCAGGAGGAGGTCGGCCTGCGCGGCGCGCGCACCGCCGCCCACCGCATCGCCCCGGACATCGCGGTGGCCATCGACACCTGCCCAGCCGACGACGGGCCCGGCACGCCCAAGAGCGGCCCGTCCACGCGGCTGGGCGAGGGCGCCGCCATCCGGGTGATGGACGCCAGCGCCATCGGCCACCGCGGCCTCGTCGACCTTCTCATCGCCCTGGCCGAGGAGCGGGAGATCCCGTTCCAGCTTCATGTCTCGAACAAGGGCGGCACGGACACCGCGAGCCTGCAACTCTCGGGACGCGGATCGATCGCCGGGTGCATCTCGATCCCCACCCGGTACGTGCACACGAGCGTCGAGGCCTGCCACCCCGACGACATCGACGCCGCGGTGGCGCTCACCGCCGCCCTCATCGAGCAGGCACATCGCCTGCTCGATCCGGCCTAGCCCCCTAGGCCACGAACACGGCGAGGGCGAACCCGCCCACGAGCACGGCCGCCATGCCGCCGATGACGGCTGGCGCCATGCGCCCATAGGCCATGTGCCCGCGGCCGAGCGCTGAGAGGGCGAGCGCGGCGAGGAAGCCGCCCACGAGCCCGCCCAGGTGGCCGCCGATCGAGATGCCCGGGATGATGAACGTGATGCCGAGGTTGAGCAGCAGGAAGATGCCCACGCTCGACCCCAGGAGCGCGATGCCCTGCTGGCGCTCCAGCACGAGCAGGGCGGCCATGAGGCCGTAGATGCCGCCGGATGCGCCCACGGTGAGGGCGTTCGGGGCGAACAGCAGCGCGCCGGCCGCGCCCCAGATGATGCTGGCGAGGTAGATCGCACCGAACCGCAGCGACCCCGCATAGCGCTCCAGCGCGCCACCGAGCCACCAGAGCACGATCATGTTGAAGAACAGGTGGATGAGCCCGGCGTGCACGAACGCCGACGTGATGATGCGGTACCACTGGCCCTCCGCCACGAACGGCCCGAAAAGGCCCAGGTCGACGGCGATGCCGGCATTGGCCCCAGAGATCGTCACGCCCTGCGCGAGCTCGATGATGGCGATGGCCACGCAGAGGGCGATGATGCCCACGGTGACAGGCGCCCCGCCGGTCCTGATGCCGAGGTCGAGCCCACGTGCGCGATCGGTGACCGACCCCGGGCGGGGGGCCCCCGCGCAGTCCGGGCACTTCATGCCGACGGCCGATGTGCGCGCGCAATCCGGGCAGATCGGGGTGTCGCAGGTGGAGCACGAAACGAGGGTCTCGCGGTCCGGATGCCAGCGGCATCTGGCTTCGGCGGTACCGGGATCGACGGTGTGCTCTGCCACTCGCCTGCATGGTATCCCGCTTTCCCCATGGCGACGGGGCGGTCGGTACCCCCAGGCGGGGTCATGTCGCCCGTTGACAGGGGGGTTCCGGACGGCTTCACTACCCGTTCGGCCCGTCCGCGCCCGGTCCCGCGCGGTCGATCGATTTCCACCTGAGAGGCTGCACTTGACGACGACGCCTGCGCCGTTCGCAACCACCCCTCCCCCGGGTCTCCCGGAGCTGAAGGAGCATGACGCCTGCGCGCTCGCCGCCTTCGCCACGCGCGACGGCAAGCCGAGCCGCGACATCATCGACCGCGCCCTCCTCGGGCTCGACATGATGGTGCACCGCGCGGGCAGCGTGGACGGCGAGGGTGACGGCTCGGGCCTGCAGGTGGACCTCCCGCGCCCGCTCTGGGCCGCGCGCCTCGAGGCCGAGGGCCTCGACCCCGCCACGGCCGACGACCCGCGCTTCGTGGTGGCCCATGTGTTCTTCGAGGGCGCAGCCGAGGCCGATGACGAGCTGCCGCGCCTCATCGACATCGCCCGCCTGCACGGGTTCGAGGTGCTGATCAGCCGCGAGGGCGAGATCGATCGCTCGGCCCTCGGCCCCCGCGCGGCCGAGAACCCGCCCGTCTTCTGGCAGCTCGCGCTCCTGGCCGGCGATGCCGCCACGGCGTCGCGCGACTGCTACCGGGCGATGGTGGCCATCGAGCAGGACCTCACCTGCCACGTGGCCTCCTTCTCGGCCAACGACTGCGTGTACAAGGTGCTGGGCCAGCCGATGGTGCTGCCGGGCTTCTATCCCGAGCTCGCCGACCCGGCGTTCGGATCGTCGCGCGTCATCGCGCACAACCGATACTCCACCAACACCTACCCGACCTTCAGCCGCGTGCAGCCGTTCGCGATCCTCGGCCACAACGGCGAGATCAACACCATCGCGCAGCTGCGCGAGCAGTGCCGGCAGCTAGGGCTGCCGATCACCCGCGACGGCTCCGACTCGCAGGACCTCAACCGACTGCTCGAGGGCCTCATCTTCGAGAAGGGGCTCTCCCTCATCGAGGCGGTGGAGTTCGCATTCCCGCCGATCCTCGGCGAGGTGCATCGCCTGCCCACCGAGCTGCAGGACCTCTACGTGCACTACCGCGAGGCCTGGGGGCCGTACGCCCAAGGTCCCGTGGCGCTTGCGGCCCGCGCCTACGACGAGATGGTGTTCTCGGTCGACGCCCTGGGCCTGCGCCCCCTGTGGTGGGTCGAGACCGCCGACATCTACGTGGCGTCGTCCGAGCCCGGCATCGTCCCGGTGCACGAGCTCACCGCCGATCCGCGCCCGCTCGCCCCGGGCGAGAAGATCGCCCTGATCAGCGGCGATGACGGCGTGCCGCGGGTGCTCTCCTACCCCGAGGTGCAGCGCGAGGTTCACGTCCGCGCGAGCGCCCGTGGCGGCCTTCCCCATGCAGAGGCGCGCGCCCGCCTGGCCGGCGGGCTCGAGCCGGTGGGAGACGGCGCCGACCTGGCCCCTGCCGGCGATGCCGGGCCCGACGTACCGCTTGCCGACCTGCTGGCGTCCGCGGGGTGGATCGACGGCGACAAGCAGCAGGTGCAGTTCCACGCCGACCGCGGCGCGGAGCCCATCGGATCGCTCGGGTGGGATGGCCCGCTGGGCCCGCTCTCCCCGGTGGCGCTCCCGGTGTCCGACTACCTCCAGGAGACCGTGGCCGTGGTCACCAACCCGGCCATCGACCGCGAGCGCGAGGTGGAGCACTTCTCCACGCGCGTGGTGCTGGGCCGGCGCCCGCCCATCGAGGGCGTGGAGCCCTCGCCGCCGCAGCGCTGCGAGCTGCGCATGCCCATCATCCTCGGCGCCATGCGCCCGTCGGTGCAGGTGAGCCTGCCCGAGCTCCGCCGCGTGGCGGCCGGGCAGGGCGTGGCCGTGATGGAGGACGTCGTGGCCGCCTGGGGCGACCGCTATGCCCGCCTGCCCCTGTACTTCCCGGCGGACGGCACCACCCGCGAGCATGTCGACCGTCTCTGCCAGCTGGCCGTCGACGCCGTCACGGCCGGCGCCGAGATCGTGGTGCTCGAGGACCGCCTCGCCACGGCGCAGGAGCGCGTGATCGATCCGCACCTCGCGGTGGCCGCCGTTGACAAGGCCCTGCGCGAGGCCCACGACGCCGAGGGCGTGGCCCTGCGTCGTCGCGTGAGCGTGGTGCTCAAGGCCGTCGGCATCAGGAACGTGCACGACATCATGGTGGCCGTGGGCTTCGGGGCCGACGCCCTCTGCCCCTACGCCATGGTGGAGCAGGCCGTGGACGGCTCACCCGAGCCCGAGGCCGCGGCCGGGCGCCTGCTTGATGGCCTGCAGAAGGGCATGGAGAAGGTGCTCTCCACCCTCGGCATCCACGAGATCCGCGGCTACGGCCGCCTGGTGTCCGCCATCGGCATCGCGCCCGAGGTGCTCGACCGCCTGGGCATCCCGGGCTTCTGCGCATCCGAGGGACGCGGGCTCGACTTCGCCCGCCTCGACGTGCTCGCCGAGCAGGGCCGCCAGATCCGCGCCGGCGAGGAGAGCGCGGGCAAGGTGAAGCTGCCGCGCATGTACCCGAAGGTGTGGAAGGCCCTCGCCCGCGTGGCCAACTCGGAGCGCGGCTACGACGAGTTCGCCGAGACGTGCCAGGCGCTCGAGGACGAGCAGCCCGTGGCCCTGCGCCACGCCATCGGAATCCAGTTGGCCCCGGAGGGCGAGCGCCTGCCGGCAGATCGCGTATCGAGCTCCGTGGGCGGCCAGGACCTGCCGTTCGTGATCTCGTCGATGTCGTTCGGAAGCCAGGGCGAGACGCCCTTCCGCGCCTACGCCGAGGCGGCCTACCGCGCCGACATGCTCTGCATGAACGGCGAGGGCGGCGAGATCCGCGACATGTACGGCAAGTACCCGAAGAACCGCGGCGTGCAGATCGCATCAGGCCGCTTCGGGGTGTCCTCGCTGCTGATGAACGCCTGCGAGTGGATCGAGATCAAGATCGGGCAGGGCGCGAAGCTCGGCGAGGGCGGCCACCTGCCGGGCTCGAAGGTGACGGAGGCCATCGCAGCGGCCCGCAACGCCACCGTGGGCTCCGACCTCATCAGCCCGTCGAACAACCACGACCTCTACTCCATCGAGGACCTCGCCCAGCTCATCGACGAGCTCAAGACGGCAAACCCGTACGCGAAGGTCATCGTGAAGGTCCCCGTGGTGCCCGGCGTCGGAACGATCGCCGTGGGCATCGCGAAGGCCGGCGCCGACGTGCTCACGCTGTCGGGCTTCGACGGCGGCACCGGCGCCGCCCGCCTGCACGCGCTGCGCCGCGCCGGCCTGCCCTGCGAGCTCGGCACGGTGCTCGCCCACCACGCCCTTGTGGAGGCCGGCATCCGCGACCGCGTGGAGATCTGGGCCGATGGTGGCCTGCGCACCGCGGCCGACGCCATCAAGCTCATCTGCCTCGGCGCCAACCGCCTGGGCTACGGCACGGCCGCGATGGTGGCCATCGGTTGCACCATCTGCCGCGGATGCCAGCTCGACACCTGCCACGTGGGCATCGCCACGCAGCTGGACGAGGAGGAGGCCGAGCATCGCGGCCTCAAGCGCTTCGTGCCCCGCGAGTACGAGCCCGCCGTGGAGGCCCTCATGCGCTACTTCACCGAGATGGGCGAGGCGCTTCGCCGCATCGCCGGCGAGATGGGCGTGGACAACGTGCAGGACCTCGTCGGGCAGGCCGACCGCCTCGCGCAGATCACGCACCACTCCGAGATGGACCTCGACGGCCTCCTCACCCCCACGCGCGACCGGGTCATCGGAGCGCACGGGGAGGGCGAGCGCTACTTCCGCCCGTTCACCCCGCCGCCGCCCCACCGCACGCCCGACGCCGCGCAGGAGGCCCTCGAGGCCGCCACGGTGCTGGCCGTCGAGGAGAGCGAGCTCACCGCCCGCGACCGCAACCTGGGCACCGACCTCGCGGGCGTCATCGCCCGCGCCCGCACGGGGCTTCACACGCCCGTGGAGCTCAGCGCCCAGGTGGCGCGGACGGCACCCGAGGGACACGCCGGCATGCTGGTGGACCTCCAGTTCACCGACGGCGCAGCCACGGGATCCGGACTCGCCGCATTCAACGTCGAGGGCGTGCGCATCCGGGTGTCCGGCGGCGCGCAGGATGGCGTGGGCAAGTGCTCCCTCGGGGGCGAGGTGCAGGTGCTGAAGGCCCTCACCGACTCCGGCGAGTGGGTGGGCGGCCACGTGGGCAAGTCGTTTGCCTACGGCGCCCAGCGCGGCCTGTTCCTCATCCAGGGTGACGCCGATGCCCGCGCGGGCATCCGCCTCTCCGGCGCCGACATGGTGCTGGGCGGCCAGCCGGACGGGCCCATCGACGATCGCATCGGCGCGCTCGGCGCGCGGGCCAACTGCAAGGGCTTCGCGTTCGAGTACATGACCGGCGGACGCGCCGTGGTGCTGGGCGATCCCGGCCCGTGGCTCTGCTCGGGCATGACCGGGGGCGTGGTGTACGTGCGCCAGGAGGACGACTGGAACCTCGACGAGGCCGCCGTGCGCCGTCGCCTGTCGAAGGCCGCCAAGGTGAGCCTCGTGGCGATCGAGCCGGAGTCGGAGGACGCCCAGAACGTCACGGAGCTCCTCACCGCCTACTGCGCGGCGCTCGCGGCGTCGGGCCAGGACGCCGAGTCCGCGCGCATCTCGGAGCTCGCGGAGTCGCCGGGGGACCACTTCATCGCGATCCACCCGGTCACCCAGCAGGCCGACCCGAACCTCTCCACCGAATAGCCGCACGGCCGCGGGGTAGGTTTCCGGGCAGGCCACGGACGACGCCGGCCGGGTGCAGGGATACCCGGGGCTCTACGTGATGGACGGCGCGCTCATCAACGGCAACGTCGGCGTCAATCCATTCCTGACCATCACCGCCCGCGCCGAGCGCAACATGGCGCGGGTCATCGCGGAGGACTTCCGATGAGCGCACGCACGATCTCGGCAGGGTTGGCCATGGCCGCGGCGGCTATCGCCGTGGTCGCGCCCGGGGCGGTGGCGAACATCGTCACCCCGATCCCCGTCACGCTCGTATTCGACGGCCCCACCGATGCCGGCTTCGAGGCCCTGGCGATCAAGGGCGCAAAGGCAGCCCAGCGCACGGGCAGCGCCACCTATCGCGTCGCGCGCCCATCCACCGAGGGGCCGGACCCCGCCTTGCTCGACCAGGCCGTCGCCGAGGGCAGCACGCTGGTCATCGCAGTGGGCTTCCAGTGGGCCGACTACGTCGTGGCGGCAGCGAAGCGTCACCCCGGCACCGACTTCGCCATCGTCGACGGCTCGGCGTCCATCGCCGGCAGCGCCGCCCTGCCGAACGTGCGCGGCATCCTGTTCCGCGAGGGCCAGGCCGGGCGCCTGGCCGGCTACCTCGCGGCGCTCACGGCGAAGAGCGCCGGCAGGGCGCCGGTGCTGGCCGCGGTGGGCGGGATGAACATCCCGCCGGTGCAGCGCTACATCGCGGGCTTCCGCTCGGGAGCCCGGGCCGCCGACCCCGGGGCGCGGGTGATCGTGCGCTACTCGGGGTCGTTCCTGCAGGGCGTGGGCTGCGACCGCATCGCGCGGCGCATGGTGGAGCAGGGCGCATACACGGTGTTCTCGGTGGCGGGAGCCTGCGGAGATGAGGCCATGCGTGCCAGCGGGGGGGCGGGGCGCACCGCCATCGGCGTGGACGTCGACCAGTCCGCGATGGGCCGCTACGTGCTCACCAGCGCGATCAAGCGCCTCGACACCGCCGTCACGGACACCATCCTCGATCGCGCCGCCGGACGCTTCACCGGCGGGGATGTCCGCTACGGGCTGGCGCAGGATGGCGTGGGCCTGGGCCGCATCTCACCGGATGTCCCCGCCGCCGTACGGGTGAAGGTGAAGCAGCTCGCCCGGCGCATGGGCGCACCGGCCCACGGGTAATCCGCCTCACAAAGTGACCTGAGGCACGGCCACACCATGCAGGCCCCGGGGGGCCTGTCGGGCAAGGTGGGGGCATGAGCACCGCGGACCTCCTGACCGCGCGCCTCGAGCAGGTGCGCGACCGGACCCTCGACCTGGTCGCCCCCCTCGATGAGGAGTGGGTGGGCAGGACCCCCGATCCCATCATGAGCCCGCCCGCATGGGACCTCGCGCACATCGCGGCGTACGAGGAGCTCTGGCTGGTGACGCGCCTCTCCGAGGCGCAGCCGATGCACCCCGACCTGCAGGCGACCTACGACGCCTTCGAGACGCCCCGGGCCGTGCGCGGGGAGATCCGCATCCTCGACGGCAGCGAATCGCGCGCCTACATGGA
>SXGQ01560643.1_pt1 | contig 16343 bp, 12 predicted proteins | sample 3178371 | NCBI WGS metagenome assembly SXGQ01 (sample SAMN11356859, study PRJNA531348) | freshwater metagenome | isolation source: freshwater sample F1-20 | place: China: Fuxian Lake, Yuxi | collected 2017-12-25
AATGTTTGGCCGCGTTCCATTTTGGTCAAAAAATTGAATCCAAAATTCCAAGTGGACTTTGGAATGCTTTAGACCCTCAACAGGGAGCAAAGGTTAGAATGTTTGCAACTCAAGGCCGCGTGCGATTGTACTGTTGTGCAAAAAATATAATCATAGGATCTGATAGAGTGGGAGTAGCAACGGGTGAGAAAAAGAATCAGTGGACTCTTCTTCCAGATAGCCCAGAATCAGTAATTGGAGAACGTAATTGGATTGTTACGATGAAAATAGATGACACACTCCATTATATGGTTTATTATAACCCATATACCATCGAGATTGATTCAGTACAAACATTTAAGCTGTTACCGAAAACATAAAATAGTTTATATTTATAGAAAGACCCATATATATGAAAAAGAATGAATTAGTTGATATTATAAGAACTCTTGTAAAAGAAGAAGTTCATAATGCGCTTCCTCAACTTTTGATGGAAGTTTTGGCAGAAAAAATGACAGAAAACTCGACCTCCATATTGGAGTCAAGTAAGCAAACCACAGCTCCGGCAAAAAAGCCAAATTTCAATGTTCAACTTGATGAACCTGTTAAAAAGCAGACAGCTCAACCTCAAAAAATATATAGCAAAAATCCAATTCTTAATCAGATATTGAATGAAACAACGGGTGGAGTTCCACAAGAAGCAGAAACAAATTCAGCCGTTGATGTTCTCAATAATTTGACTCCTCAACAATTGAATGAAAATAAAGAAGTTGCTGCTGTTGCTAGTGCTCTGAAAAAAGATTACAGATATCTTTTGAAAGCCGCCGAGGCAAAGGCTAAAACAAAAAGACCATAATTATGGCCACTAAACGTCAACCAATAGGATTAACCTTTCCATTACAACGTGGAGAACAGGGTTATTTCAACCAAAGCTTTGATGTGGTTGACCAAGTAAAAGCAAATTTGTATTTACTATTTAATACAAAGCGTGGCGAGAGAAGATTAAATTTAGATTTTGGGTCCACTTTATGGGAAATTATTTTTGAATTTAATAACGAAGAATTGCCGACGATTGTAGAACAAGCTATTAAAAATGATGTAAAAAAGTGGATCCCATATGTAAATGTTGAAAGTGTATCTATAGAAACTACGGACAAAGAAAAAGATCAAGGTTATGTAAAAATACAAGTGTCTTTTACAGCCGATTCTGTGGGAATTTCGTCTCTACAAAATATTACGATGATAACTCCACAAAATAATATATGATATTAGACACGCCAAAATCTTACCAACCATCCAAGAAAGATATAAAATATCTTAACAAGGATTTTACTCAATTTAAACAATCCTTGATTGATTTTGCCAAGGTTTATTATCCAAATACATATAAAGATTTTAGTGAAGCATCTCCTGGAATGATGTTCATAGAAATGGCGGCATATGTAGGCGATGTAATGTCGTATTATATAGATTATCAATTTAAAGAATCTATATTAATAAATTCTGAAGAAAGGCAGAACATAATAGATTCAGCGAGATCTTTGGGATATAGAGCAAAAGTAACTACCCCGTCTGTTACAAAGTTAGACGTATATCAACTGATACCATCAAAGACAGACGATACCGGATCAATAGTTCCGGATTTTTCATATTCTCAAATAATAAAGCCTGGCATGACTGCTGACAGTGATAATGGTGTAAGCTTCATAACCAATTTACCTGTGGATTTTACAGTTGATACAAAAAACGACCCTTTAGAAATTTCAGTATATCAAAGAAACTCGGTTGGACAGCCGGATTTTTATGTGTTGAAAAAATCCGTAGATGCGTCCGCTGGAAAAATATTAACAAAAACAGTAACTGTCGGAGATCCTACTGCATTTTATAGAGTTGAATTTTCTGAAACAAACGTGATAGGAATAATAGACGTTTATGATTTGGATGGAAATCGTTGGAATGAAACCGACTATTTGGCTCAAGATTTGATACCAATAGATTCTGAAAATATTTTTAAAAATGACATGGTAATGTCAAAATACAGAGACACTGCCCCATTTTTAATGAGCTTTTTAAGAACGTCGAAACGTTTTATTTCTGGAATAAATGGCGATGACAGCACTTTTATTGAGTTTGGTGCTGGAACGAATATAAAAGATGATGAATTAGTTGTTCCGAATGTAAATACTGTTTCTAATCAGTCCATTTTTAGAACAGAAAACGTTTCTTATGATCCTGCAAATTTCTTGTCTTCCAAATCATTTGGACAAGCTCCTGCCAATACAACTTTGACGATACGTTATTTGGTTGGTGGTGGAATAGAAAGTAACGTTAATGCAAATTCTATAAGAAACATTACTTCTGTTGAATTTTTTGGAGACATAACCGAACTTCCTAATTTAGAACAAACTTTAACAGAAACTATTCGTAGATCAATAAAAGTTAATAACCCAATTCCGGCCGTTGGAGGTTTGGCTAGCGAGTCCAATGATGTAATAAGAACAAACGCTTTAGCAAATTACTCAGCTCAAAATAGAGCCGTAACCCAACAAGATTATGTTGTAAGAACATATTCTATGCCATCCAAATATGGATCTATAGCAAAAGCATACGCAGTAGCAGACCAATCAATTGACACAACAACCACGGGATACAATCCTTTTGCTGTAAATCTTTATATACTATGTTATAATACTCAAAAGAAATTGATTAGATCTAATCCAGCAATTCAAGAAAATGTAAAAAATTATCTAAATCAATATAGAATGTTAACCGATGCTGTCAATATTCTTGACGGGTATATCATAAACGTTGGAGTCGATTTTGGTATAATCTCATATAAAAATTATAATAAAAGAGACGTTTTAAATAATTGTTTGAATATTGTACAAGAGTATTTTAATGTAGACAATTTTCAGTTTTGTCAACCTATCAATTTAAGCAGATTAGAATTGGAAATAAGCAGAGTAGACGGAGTACAATCTGTAAGCTATTTAAAAATAAAAAATCTTACCGCTAAAGATGGAGATTATTCTCCATATGAGTACGATATTTCACAGGCCACGGTAAATAAGATTATATATCCATCGTTAGACCCTTCAGTTTTTGAAGTAAAATTTCCAACAAAAGATATAATCGGTAAGGTTCTTTAATCGTATATTTTTGATTGGTTGTTATATTTATATAACAAAGAACCTCAGATATGCACTACTTTTTATATCCATCCAAAGACGCATTAATTTCGAACAACCCCTTTTTGATGTACAAAAACACTGGGTTGGATGAAATACTTGAGGTCGAAAAAAGAACCAGTTTTTATGCGTGTGGAACGGATGGTTCAAACGTGGGATCTGTTTTATCTAGAGCTCTACTTCATTTTGATATTACTCAAATATCCCAGTCGATAGCTTCCACAAATTCAGGCAGACCTATAAATCCAAAATTTTTCTTGAATTTAAAAGTATGCGAGTCAATAGAAGTACCTACATACTATACGTTAGTTGCGTACCCAATTTCTCAATCGTGGAATATGGGAACTGGATATAAACTCGACGGAAGCGATTATGCTGATGGAGTAAGTTGGAAATTCACCGATGGATATGAAAAATCTTGGTATTCTGGTTCAGCGGCAGATTGTAGCGGCGGCGGAGTTTGGTGGGTTTCGGGTAGTTTAAAGAGTTCTGGATCTGGATATCTCGAACCCATATTTGTAAATCCAGCTTTGTATCCGTCAGGAGATCAGTGTTCTGCTCCAGATTATAATCCTCCAACTTCTTCTATAATTGCTCCGGTTACAGGAGGATTTGGTTGTTCTCAATCTTTTGATTATCAAACCTCGGACGTTAGAATGGATGTCACCCCAATAGTAAACGCATGGTTGTCAGGAACAATACAAAATAACGGTCTGATACTACTTCATAGCGATGAAACTAGTTCAATCGATTATGGATCTCTTAGATTTTTCTCAAAAGAAACAAATACAATATATTCCCCTTATATAGATGTAGCTTGGAATGATGCTGAAATAGATTGGGAATTGGCTGGATTTGATACAGGAAGTGCCGAGCTTATTCAAATCCGTGATGCTGTAGTAAACATGAAAAATATGGCACAAACTTACAAACATGGTGATATTGTAAGAATGGATGTTACGGCCAGAAAGAGATATCCAACAAAAGAATTTGCAAGCTATCCAAACCCAGCCGGAGCTATAAATAGATTCTCGGATTATTTATACCCATATTACCTTCCATCTGCGAGTTTTTACACTATACGAGATGCGGAAAGTGAAGATGACATAATTCCATATGACTGTTATACCAGAATCAGTTTTGATAGTAACGGAAATTATTTCATGTTGGATACCACGGGAATTCCGCAAGAAAGATATATGAAGGTTCAAATAAGAACCGAACAAAGCGGTTCTATCAAGACCTTTGATATACCAACAGCATTTAAGGTTACACGATGAATGAAAATCCATATCTATCAAAATATCCTCAAGATGAAATCTTGAGTTTATATAAAACGGGATCAATATCTCCAAAAATAGATTCTTCTTACAATCTTACTCTTGAAAACAGCGGATCTATGTTTTCTACGTGTATAACCATACCATTGAAAAATACTCCAATAAATCCCGTGAAGGTTTTTACTAAATACGATTTGCAATTCACCGAACTATGAATATAGAAGACATCAAGTATACACAGCAATCTTCCTCTTCATTTTCTCTCGGATATTATATTTCAAAAAATGACTGGGATTATTTAAAGGATACTTCCGAGGTATATAATTTTTCTTTTGGAAAATCTGAAAAAGACATATTTAATTTGAATGTATATACGTTGGACGACACGTTAATAACAGGATCAAATATAAAGCCAATAGGAGAATATAAAGAATTTACAGGATCTTATAAGAATATAAGAAACGAGTCGATAACTTACAATCACAAATATTTTTCAAGCGATTTGGTCATTGTTGGGGAAGAAACGAAATCTTTATTTTTTAATATTTCCGATGAACTCAATAATCTATCAATAAGCGAAGGAAACTATAAATTAATTTTACAACTTACAAGAGATGTTGTTGGAAGTTCTTTTGATTCTACAAGACATTTAATAATTGATGAAATTTCTCCGTCGAGAACAGAAATAGTATTGATACCAAACACGGATGTAAATAGCACGGACGAAGAAGACATAAAACTATATAACGAATTTCAAACGTATGGTCAAGAAAAGATTCAAGTAAATCAAATAATAGACCAAATAATAGAGGGAATAAAATCTCCACAAATATATCAAATTTATTTTTCTGTAAAAAATGCAAACCCCGATATAGCCAATTCTTTCTTGTATAACTATGGATTTATAAGTGGAGTGTCTGGAAGCCAAGACATAAATGCCATAAATTTTATCACAAATGTATATTATGGAAATTCTGTAAAGATAACAAGCAATTCAAATTATAATAAAAGATTGATATTTGGAATATATGAACAATATTATAATTGGTTACATGAAAACTATAATACGATTGCATCTTTTCAAGATATATCCGACGTATATTATTCATTCTTTAGATTCATAGTAGATAGAGAACTCGATGCTATTAACAGCTATAGACCAGAAAATTATGAATCAATCGTTAACTTTTTGGCCGAAATATATTACAATTCTATATTTTTGCCAATTTTACAGCAAGTACAGATAAATTATAATAATTTATATGTTGGGTTTTTCAAAAATTATTTGAGTTTTGATGACGGAACCCTTCTTCCAATAATGAATTTTAAAATAGTTCCTTCGGTTAATATAAATTTTCATGACAGGCTCATAATAAAATTAAATTCTCCGTTATCTAATAATTTTGACAGAGGAAGTTCTTTAATAATAAAAAATTTATTTGCATCACAACCATTGGTTCAAAATCTTTATTATTTTACAAAAAAATATATTGAAACTATAGCTCTACGTGGACCAAATTTTTCAATAAAAATTGAAAGCCAGGGAAATTCTACAGAAACCGTTTCTAGCGACGAACTTTTACAAGAAACCGGAAGTTTGTATAATGAACTTTTTCAAAAATTAAATGCAAAAATAAACAATCAATACCTAGACACGGTTGATTATAAATACTTTGAAAATTTTATAACTTTTTCGTCTGCTGTGTATAGATTAAATACTTATACAACTAAGAAAAACGATATTTCTATATTAGAAGCTGAAGTGTCCGATTTAAATGTAAAACTTTCTTCACAACCAGATGATGTTTTTTATGTAAAAGAAAAAGAATTAGCTACAAACAAAATAAATGAAATATATGGTTCGTTTGATGGTTATGAAACTTTCTTGAATAAGAATCCACAGTGGTATGAAGAACATCTATATGTTTACGACTCAGAAACGTCCGCTTCAATGTTTGATTCTGGAAATCAAAACGGTTTAATAAATAACCTTCCAGAGTTTATAAATTCTGGAACAGATAACGAAGAATATATTCGTTTCGTTGGAATGATCGGACACTATTTTGATAATCTGACATTGTTTATAAAACAATTTACTCAAAAAAATAATCACGACGCTGATACTAATCGTGGTGTATCTGCGGGACTATCGGACCAAATATTAAAATCTCTGGGCTGGGAGCCAGAAGTATCCCGCGAAAATCTTCCAATTCTTTTGTCATCGTTTTCAAAATCGGATTTTAGTCCTTCGTCTTCATTTTACAACAAAGTAGGTTCTATATCGGAAACCGAAAGAAACCAGATTATATGGAAAAGATTATTGAATTCTCTTCCTTTCATTTACAAAACAAAAGGTACAGAAGCTTCTATAAATGCTATTATATCTTGCTTCGGTATTCCAAAAAATCTAATAAAAATAAAAGAGTATGGTGGTATAGATAGTTTGATAGATTCTTCAGATAAATCGTACTACATATTTGAAGATAATAAATACGAACCTCACTTTAGTGGAAGTGGTGAATATTTCGAATCCGCTTGGACAGGCAGCGTTCAAAGCGTTGAATTCAATGTAAGTTTTGAAAAAAATAGAGTCGATGAAGGATCTGTCGTTTATATCGCCGGGTGTCCGGGCATTTGGAATATGGGTGTCATAAAAGAAAAAGGAAATTATTGGGGAAGAATGTTTTTTAGTGTAACGGGTAGTACTGGAGTCAAGACTGTTGGTACAGATAAAATACCAATTTTTGATGGAGATACGTATAGTGTATTGTTACGTCGAAACGATCCAGTCTCTTATTTTGGAATACAAAGCTCTTCGGCTGCCGTGATAGACAATTATCCAATAAAATACGATCTGGTTGTAAAAAAAGCCGGAGATTCGAGGATCGTTTATACATCCACCGGAAGTATAGTGTTGAGTGGAAGTTTTAATAATTCATTCAGATCCGGCAGTCAAATATTATTTGGAGATAACTGGGGTGGAACTACTGGTTCCTTTTGGGGAACTTTGGATGAAATAAAACTGTGGGAAATTCCTCTTGAAGATTCAAGATTTGATAATCATGTTTTATACAGAGGATCGTATGACTTGGATGTGGCTCAATCGATGGTGAGAAAAAATTTACTACACATATCTTTTGAAAGGCCAATAGATCTATATACATCCAGCGGATATTTGCCTCTAAATAATTTGGCTTTTAGAAGTGATTTTAATGTTTTTACAGCAAGTAATTTTCCAAATGTTTACGAAATTACCTATGATCAATACAACTGTCCGAGTTCTCAATCATTATATCCATATCAATTCATTCAAAAAAATACGAGACAGACAATACAGATACCTTCATATGGAGCCGCTAGATTTAGAAGCAACAAAATAAATTATGTAGAACAAACGTTAACCAGCCCTCTTTCTTCCGAAAGTAGATCTTCTTTATCATTATCTAATAATACCGGAAAAGATTCTAATAAACTTGGAGTGTTTTTCTCTCCAATGGATATACAGAACGAAGAAATTTTAAAGTTCTTCGGTCAATTTGAAATTGGAGATTTAATTGGAGATCCAAGGACAGTATATGACAGAACATACAAAAAATTTGAAAAGTTCAGAGAAATATACTTTGACCAAGGTCTAGGAAGAATAGACTATCAGTCTTTTATGAACATGGTTAAGTCATATTTTGACAAATCGATGTTCTCTTACATAAAAACCGTAGTTCCAGCAAGAACAAAGTTAGTAGAAGGTTTGATGCTTGAACCTTCCATGTTAGAAAGACCAAAACTTGAATTAAAACCTGTGTTAAGAGAAAATATAGATGTTCCAACCGGATCTGTATACAATATGGGGTATGGAATAGCGGGAAATAAACCTAACTATTATACAGAGAGTATAGATTTGCGCAATGTTGGAACTTCTATTTTAAATGACATAAACCACAGGCAATACGCAGATCTTCCTGATGAATATGGGTTTGGAATATATTCTGATTCCGGCGTTACGTATTATAACAACGATTATTATCGCGCCGATATACTAAAGATTAAAAAACCATTCCAAGTTTACATGCAATACGCTTTGTCTGGTTCTCAATTAAGTGAATATGAAAAACAAGTAAATTTGAATGGAACTGTTCAAACTATTACTCGCTCTTATTATGAAGTTAGTATAGCAAAACTTCCAATAGTTACCGAGTATCCTATGTATATTGTGTTGGGGTCAAATGTCTCTATGTCTTATTCCGGAAGTATTTCTTTTGATATAGGGGCCAACGGAATTACAAGCAGTTTACAAACAGGATCTCATACTATAAACGGATTGATGTTCGACAGTCTTTCTGGAATACAGAACGATCAATCTCCTTTAACCGGAACTGTACTAAATGGTACTATTGTATACCCAATTAAAGTTTCAGGCAGTTTTATTCCAAATGCGTCAGGTTCGGTTACTTACGATGGAATTTTTAGCGCAAATAATAATTCTACAGAATTTTACTTTAGTGGAAGTATATATTTCACTACGTCGCCATTCCCAGCGCCGGCTGACAGAGGTTATTTTGATTTAAAATTTATATCAACCATTTCTACAGGATCTATATTTGATGAGTTTATATATAAAACTTATGGGGCTCTGTTTGGGGCGGCGAACGGCGGAATTAGGTACAGAAGAGACGTTTCTTTACAAAATACTCCAGCAAATTCCGAAAGAGTACTCGGTTATTTTCCAACCCATTATAAATATAAAAAGAAGGTATTTTCACAAAAAGAAATAAATTCTTACGACCAACAAAATAGACCTCAAAAATGGAAACAGGGGAGTCAAAATAAAAAAACTACGGTAGACGAAAAAACGGGTCTATTAAATAACACTTTTCCAGTTGAAACAAAAGCTACATAAAAATAGTGAAAAAACCAAAAGTTCTATATATTTATTATCAAAATAACACATATGGCATATATCAATAATGAAATAGTCACCGTAGATGCCGTCCTAACCAAAAAAGGCAGAGAAATTCTCGCCGCTAAGGGGGGATTGAACATTACATCTTTCGCCTTGGCTGACGATGAAATCGACTATCGTCTATATCAACCAAATCACCCACAAGGATCGGCATATTATGACTTGGCAATCAGAAACACTCCAGTATTTGAAGCTTTCACAGATGAAACACAAGTTTTGAAATATAAGTTGGTTACGCTTCCGGCCGGAGTAACTTCTATTCCAGTAATTTCACTTGGTCAAAGTTCTATTAACGTTAGTAAAGATTACTCTGGAGAATCTGTTATTGTTCCAGCTACCAACCCTACATACAACACTACTTTGGGATACACCGCAATATTAGCAAACAAAAACTCCGGAACTATTATCGGAGAACAGCTTTCTAGCAACGCCACAGCCACGATTCCTACATTTATAGGAGACGTTGGATCGACTACTGCTCAAACCGCTATTGGTCTAAGATTCCGTTTTGTACCAAATGCCGCTTTGACACAAACAATTACCACCACATTGACAATAGTTGGAAATGAAAGTGGTGGATCGATAACAATACCTGTAACAGTAAACGCTGACTAATATGATATTCAAGGCATTTGAACAAACAGATTTGGTAGCGGGTAGAACACAACCCGTTTCTACGGGTATTTGGAGCGATGGAAATACTAATTGGGGGTATGGAAGTACTGTATTTTTTACGAGCTCTCTGCAATCAACTCTAAGCTCTTCGGCATATGAACCGCTCAACGGTTTGTATTATTTGAATGTTTATGATGCCCACCCAACTCAGTCTGATTCAGACATATATTTTTCAATAACTTACGGACACAACGCGGGCTCAGGCTCTTCCGCCTTCGACACCAATGTTTCGGTTGGAAGTTTATTGTATCCAACAAAAGCGATCTATAATCAATATCGTAATTTATTATTGTCTCCCGGAGATGTTAAGTTTTCGTTCGCTACTTCAAGTATTGCCGGAAATCAAACGTCCGAAGATTCTGATGACATATACGTATTGAATTTCAGAAGTACCAAATTCAAAGATCGTTTAGACCCAGGTCAATTTGAAATTACTTTGTCTGGATCGAATGGTGCTATTACTCTTATTGATGACTCTAGAGACAATCCTAATACCACCACGGAAACGGGTGGAAAGAGATATAATCTTATACAGGGAACTATAGAGAGTGGATCACTGGCAACAAGGTATTATCAAGGATTGGGTTCTATGTATCCAGATCTGGGGATTATTGTGTTAAATCCAAGAGCTTTGCAGCAATTGGTAGGTTCCGTGGGACCAGTGACTTATTTATCTGGAAATATAAACGCGAGTTATAGGATTGGACCTACAGGTTCTATTTCTGACAATCCACCGGATTTGAGTTATCTAAACAACCAGTGGTCTGGAAGTTTTTCTCAAATGACTGGATTGTTATTTAATTCAATAAAATCTGGGTCTATGATTTATCCTATGAAAGCTCGCGTGACAGAATATGTTCCTGCACGTCATTATTTTGTTAGAATAAAAAATCAAGAATTTAATTATTCCAATAATCCCACGTTCGTAATAAACGATGCGGATAATCCAGCAAGTTCCCAAGACATAGGAAAACTAAGATTTGCCGATTTTTCAACAAATCCTAAAGTATATGTAACTACGGTTGGTCTATATAATGAAAGTAACGACCTTGTGGCTGTGGCTAAATTGAGCCAACCTGTATTGAAGGACTTTACAAATGAATGTTTAGTTCGTATTCGTTTGGACTTCTGATTATAAAAATTAGAATATTGATTGAGTTAGGGGTTGAAAATACCTATCTGACGGAATATTTATTGGTTATATGATCAAATCGTTTTCTGCAGGCGATATAACCGTAAGACCATTCCAGACGTTTAAAAACTGGAATATACAAAGCATTACGTCAGGAGCCTATGATTCAAATGGTTATTCCACATATTACTCGGATCTTGTGGAAATTGATGAGGGAATTAAATATCAACATTCTTTTAGTTTTGACGAACCAACTAGTTCATATGGAAGGTATAAACGTGTCGTATATAATGTTACCGACGCAATGTTTTACAGATATAAAGACAATCCAGCCGAATTATTCGGTCTTGAAATTCCCGGATCTGATCCTTTTACTGGAAAAAAAGAAAACCGAGAAATTCACGACCGAATAACAACATTCAGAATAGCGACAAGTTATTGGGGAGAAAAAATAAAGCCAACATCCGTTCATATAGTTGATAATTCTAACTTGAATCAAACCTATGACATATATGATGATGGATACACCAACTTATATGCATCTGGTTCTCATTTTAATTCACAACAAATAATTCCCGCGGTAAAAACGTATCCTCCTCCTTTTTATTGGAACACCGCCAGCGGACATTTTATTTACACATATCCAGATAGCACTCAAGAAATATTAAATACACAAACGGCAAAAGAATACATGGCGATGGGTTTGCAAGTTGATTATGTTCCAGATAGTAGTTCTTGGGATTATAATCAATCTGGTTCTATAAATATATTTGAACCAGATGGAGAACATTTTGGAGAATGTGTGTCTGTTTGGGATAAGTATATAGCCGTGGGGTCTCCTATGGATAACTTCAGTTTATCCGCAAGTTTACATGGATATGCCGCTATTTACAAATATGATACAAATTTAAGAAAACATAGATTGGTGAGAAGATTTCATTCTCCACATTCATATGAAGGAATATACGATGAGTATGGTCCAAATATGGATACGGTGAACCAAGTAATTGCCAGCGGTTTCATAAATAATTTAACAGAGGATGGATACGGTGTATCAATAAGTGTAGATGATGCATTTTTGGCAGTTGGAGCTCCGCATGATGCCGCTACAGGAAGTGCTCAAACGGGTTGTGTTCACGTATATGACAAATATAAAGGTGGCATAGAAAATTGGGGACTTATAAACACAATTCCAGGCGATAACTCCGGTAGTAGATTTGGTCAAAGCGTATCTATCGACGATGATATATTGGCTATAGGAGCACCATATGAAAATGGAACCGTGGGATCCGTTTATATATACAGAAGATATAGATACGAAAATTCAGGTTCTTGTGATTATATTTCTACAAGTTCTATTGCCCCATTATATTCTGGGTCTTATGTTCCAACATACATATCTGGAAATTATGCTTGGATTCGAGAAGCTACACTAACTTCGAGTATAGGGCAAGTCGGAGATAAATTTGGGTGGTGTTTGCAGGCCAATCGTAACCGTGTATTGATAGGAACATACATAACAGTAAGTAATGGTTATGCTTCTCTATTTACATGCTCTTATATTTCCGCTTCAGTAAACGATTGTCCGACAGCTTCTTGGTCAGAAAATATGATAATAGTCGGAAATGAGAGCTTTGGAGATATTCCAAAAAATTCTCCAGAATATGTAAATGAGATATCTATGCCATACGACGGTTTTGGAATGAATGTTTCTTTAAACGGAGACAATATGGCTATTAGTAGTTATTTCGATAAAGGATTTACTCCATATAACGGCGCACCAGCAAATCTGGAAAAAGTATTTGGGGCAGTATACTTTTATAATTTTAGACCTTGTACAGAGTCCAGTTCTTCTTTTTATTTGGTAAAAAAGACGTTCGGAAATATAACTTTTGAGAATGTAAATAATTTTGGAAGATCGATATCAATAGACGGATTAAAAGCTGCAGTAAGTTATGAAACAGATGTTCTCACAAGAACTGTGTATTATGATTCTACCGGAACAGGTTCATTTACTCTAGAAAGTAGTTCATACCAGTCGAGCGGAAGTGAAGATAATGTTTTAGGAAGAGTCGCGGTATATTCATACGATTCTTCCATAGGAAATTGGAGCGAAGACACCATAGTGCGCCAGAATAAAGAAAAAGATAAACCTTTTAATGTTTATGGAAAATCAGTTTCTATGGGATCTGGATTTTTAGCGGTTGGGGCGCCAATTTACAACTATGCCGATCCAGTAGATAGGTCCACAATCATAGATGCGTATGCACAATCCGCTTCAGCGTTTCCTTACAATTATAGCGGTTCTGTATTTGTTTATGATTTTGACGAATATAACAAAAATCCACATCTGGGAAATATATTTTACAAAAACGGATATGTTGTAATGACAAACACATCCTCTAATTTTTATGATATATTGACAAAAACGGGAAGCCGAGGATTTGATATGGATTACCAAGGAACCCACACGATATTTGAACATGAATATTTGGTCACTATAAACCCAGGAGAGTTTAATTATAGTACAAATCCAACATCTTTGATTTCGGACACATTGTTGTTTGATGTAAACCAAGATGGAAAATTTGATTTATATGATGTAAACTTTATAATGCAATATCTTACAAAAAAGAGATTCCAAGATGATTCCAGACTGTATGATAATGGGCTTGGGTTGGAAACAAACTCACCAAATGATTATGATTGGTGGGGCATTGATTTATTACAAACAGAAGGAGAAGATGTTTTATTGTTGGAATCGGAAATCACGGAATTTTTTTCATCAAACTCTTACACCACATTTACCCAAGAAATTTTTAATTACATAGAAACAAAATTAGTGAATACTGGATTGCTGGATATTGATGGAAATGGTACAATCGATTTAAAAGATGGTGCCATACTTGTAGCATATTACGCTGGTAAGCTCACTCCGACTACGCTATTGAAATATATAGACGAGAACTCGAAGAGAAAATATGTAAAAGATATAATAAGTTATTTGGATCGGTATTGTGGTAAGAAACTGTCAAACGTAGATCCAAATTTTTTCAATTACCAACTATCTTCTTCATATGATCGTACAGGTTCCTATTTAGCTCCATATATCACCACGATTGGTCTATACGACGAAACTAGCGGATCTTTGGTGGCAGTAGGTAAATTGGGTAAACCTATAAAAAATTTAATTGATTGGCCCATAAATATTATTGTTCGTTTTGATACATAGCCTTATATTTATAATAAATTAGGAGAAAATATATATGCCAGACCTACCTGCAATAGAAAGAACATCGTTGACCACAAACCTCGAAGCAAGATACAGCCAAACTGTCGATCTAGCTAACGTTGGTGGCGGAAGTGCAAAAGACGTTGGAACGCCTGGGTTTAAAGCCACAGATTTTATCAACAACGGAGCCGCTGGGCAAGACAGAGAATGGGCACAAAAGCAATTTACAACCAATCAACAAAAGGGCGTAACAAGCTTCACAAATAACGCCCTTCAATATTCCACAGATACATTGAAAGTTCCTTCCGACAAACCATACGCCCCAGGCGGTCGTATTTCGGCTTAATAAAGACTAAAAGGTTATAAATGAAAGTGTTGGGATTGGATTTGTCCACAACTACTTGTGGATATGCAATAACAGAAAGTGGATCTATATTATATGCCGGTTTTATCGACATATCCAAAGTTGAAACATATAAAGATAAATCGGATCTAATAATAGAAACTTTAAAAGGTCAGTCTTTTGAAAAGATAGTAATCGAAGAAAGCCTTTTTGGATTTGCTGGTGGTGGTACATCACAGCAAGTCATCATCAAACTGGTTAAAAACAAAGCAGTAATCGGTTATATACTTGAAAATCATTATGGCGTGAAAGTAGAGTCTATTCACGCACAAACTGCTCGTAAAAAGGCGCTGGGAGCAGCCAGAATTAAAGGCGTAAAGCCAAAAGTATTTGTAAAAAGTAGCATAGAAAGAATATATGATATGACTCCTTGGATTATAAAAAATACCAAAGGAAACGACGATAAGCGTAACGAGGATATGTATGATGCTATCGTGTTGAGTTTGGCTGGTTAATATAAGTTGACCTAAACAGACGTTTGTGTATAGTAGTTATCTGAATGTCGTTAAAGATTTTAGACTTAACAACCTTTGTAGACAAAACACTTAAACAAAGTGGTAGAAAACGCAAGGATAATAACCTGCAATATTTCTGTCCGTTCTGCAATCACCATAAACGCAAGCTAGAGGTAAGAGTTGAAAAACCATACCAATGGCATTGCTGGGTTTGTAATGCCAAGGGGGTTGGATTGTTTTCTTTACTGAAGAAGCTAAAATCTAATCCGAGTGAGTTTGACGCTTTGGAAAAAATCCTTGGGGTGTCTGAACCAAAATATATTCCCACCGAAAGCTTCGATGATCAGTTGTTGTTTGACCTTGAAGGAAAAGACGGTCAAGAAGAAAAAGAAGGTTTAACTTTTCCTGGCGAATTTAAGAGCCTTTTCAATAATGATGGAAGCTTTGCATACAAGCACGCGAGTTCTTATGCCAAGAGAAGAAAGATAACAAATTCGGATATATTAAAGTATAACATCGGTTACTGTAGTAAAGGACCATTCGCAGATCGATTAGTGTTTCCCTCATATGACGCGGACAACAATCTTAACTTTTACAGTTGCAGAAGTTATTATGACGCAAATGCATTCAAATACAAAAATAGCGAATGTTCCAAGGACATAATTGGATTTGAAAATCTGGTGGATTTGTCTTATCCAATCTATTTGTGTGAAGGTGCTTTGGATGCTATTTCGTTGAGAAGAAACGCTATTCCGCTATTTGGAAAGACGATGAGCCCAAAGCTGAAAGCAGCTATTGTATCAAGCAGTTGTCCAGAGATCAATATCGTTCTTGACGATGATGCTCTAAAAAGTTCAATTGAAATCGCAGATTATCTTTTGTCTCTTGGAAAAAAAGTGAAGCTTATAACACTCAAAGGAAAAGATCCCAACGTTCTTGGCTTTGAAAAAACGATGGAAGAAATTAATAAAACAGAATACCTTGACTTCTCAAGGCTTATGATGTTAAAGTTGAACAAATAATTTTATGGTGGATACAGTAA
>SXGQ01871586.1_pt1 | contig 16342 bp, 15 predicted proteins | sample 3178371 | NCBI WGS metagenome assembly SXGQ01 (sample SAMN11356859, study PRJNA531348) | freshwater metagenome | isolation source: freshwater sample F1-20 | place: China: Fuxian Lake, Yuxi | collected 2017-12-25
CACACATATGATGCTGACAGACGCACGTAGAGATGATTGCCTCGACACGCGTCAGCCGGTTTATTTCTTCTTTGATGTAATAAGGCTGAATGAGCTCGCTTTGGCGGTCGTAGTTCATCGCGTGTGTACGACGCAGGGCAGCAAGCTCTTGATGCCATGCAGAAAAATCACCGCGAAATCCTGTTTTTTGGCCGTGGCGGGTGAGTGACTCCAGAGCATCACGTAGCTGACCGACGTGGCTCCAGTCGACCCTTTTGACCTTGTTGATCTCGGCGCGATCAATGTCGAGATGAGCGATTTTCTTTGCTTTCGGTGCGAAGCGTGTCGGTACGCCCGCTACTCGATCGTCGAACCGCGACCCGACCGCAATGAGCATGTCGCAATCTTCGACGGCATAGTTTGCGAAGGCAGCACCATGCATGCCGAGCATGCTCATGGACAAGGGATGTGTGGTATCAAATGCGCCGATACCCATGAGTGTCGTGACGACGGGAATTCCGAAAGTGGTCGCAAATTCGGTGAGTGCAGCGGACGCTTCTGCATTGATGGTCCCGCCGCCGGCATAGAGCAGCGGCCGCCTCGAAGCCGAGAGCATCGAAAAGAAATCGGCTGCTTCGTCGTCTTCGATACCGGCATGAGCAGCTACAAAGAGGCGCTTTCGATATCCAGGAATCGGTAATACGCCCTCTCCTTTGAATACGCCCGTCCAGTTCTGCACATCTTTGGGGACGTCAATGACGACCGGTCCCGGACGACCCGTTCGAGCAATTTCGAAGGCCGTACGAATCGTGGCTTCGAGCTTGGTCGGGTCGGTGACCAAAAAAATATGCTTCGCGATGGAGCCCATGATGGCCGGCACCGGCGCCTCCTGGAAGGCATCGGTTCCAATGGCCGCGGTTGGCACCTGTCCGCAGATCACGATCATGGGGATCGAATCGGCCATCGAATCACGCACAGGCGTGACCGTGTTGGTGGCGCCCGGTCCCGACGTGACAAGACAAACACCGACTTTCCCGCTGGCGCGGGCATACCCTGCAGCCATGAAACCGGCGCCTTGCTCATTGGCAGGCACGATCAACGGCATCTGCGAATGACCGCACTCGAGCTGCGACTGGTTATACAAAAAAACGGCATCGTAGGTGGGCAGGATCGCGCCCCCCGAATATCCAAAAATGGCGGTCGTCCCTTCGTCGGCGAGCACTTGGACGATCATTTCGGCACCCGACATGGTCGAGCCGGCTCGCGGATGAGTCGCAGGGGGATATGACATGAGATCAACCAAATGACGGGCAGGGGTTTAATCAGACTACCAGTTCAATCGCTTCGTGCAATATGCTCTGACCGCCATGCGCCACATCATCGCTATTAATCTGCAAAATGAAGCCGGAGCCCTCACTCGAGTGGCCGGACTTTTTTCGACTCGAGGCTATAACATCGAGTCGCTGTCGGTTGCGGCAACCGATGACCCTACCGTCTCTCGCATTACCCTGATCACGCGAGGGTCTGACTCTGTCATCCAGCAGATCGTGAGTCAGCTCAATAAGCTCATCGACGTGGTTTCTGTCGAAGACATGACGCAGGGTGAACATATCGAGCGCGAGTTGGTGCTACTTAAGCTCAAAGTGAGACCGGAGCAAGCCGATGCCGTTCGGGGTTACGTCGTGCGTGCTGGGGGACGAGTGATCGATCCAGCCAGCGAAGGGTTCATCGTAGAGCTTACGGCGAATGAATCGGAGATCGACAAGTTCGTTGCCGATCTCGCCAAGGGCGCTCAGATTTTGGAAGTCGTACGAAGTGGCGCGCTCGGTATCAGTCGCCTTAGCCGTTTGGCACGACTGCGGAAGGAGTAACTCGTCGCACCGGCAGCGGTACGCTGCATAAATCGATTTGCCCAGCGGGCACTTTGTACCACTCGTCCCGACGATTACGACGCGCCTCAACCACCTCTGTAAAACTTTCGGAGTCGGTCCGTAGCAATTCGAGTTCGGTCCGCTCTTCTGCGGGAACATCCGCCGCCAGGCGGAGTCGTCTGATCGACGTTCTCTCGGCGGCGGTTTTATAGAAACCCAGTGCTTCTGTTCCGCGAGGTAACGAGGCCAACAACTCCATTCCACTCACCGCTCGTCCCGCCACCGTGATGTTGCGATCGAGTTGACGCGGTGCGTGACCGATAACGACGTACAACTCCGTGCCACTCCCTGAATCTGCAGCGGTATCTCGCCCCACGCCGAGGGTGCCATAACAGTGAGCGAGCCAAATGCGATTGGCTTTGCGATCTCCCGCAGCCCAAAAACCTTCGACGAATCCCGCCTGTGGCGCGAAGACGTCTCCATCAGGCAATTCGCTGAATGCGATTTCAGGTGTCCAAGTTCGCTCGAACTCAGGCGGCAAACGACTGGCTGCGCCGACGATTTTTTTCTTGCCGTCTGGATCGCCCCATTGCGTGACGAAGTTGTCTTGAACACGATTGATGCTGAGACCATCGAACCAACCCGAACGTGCGAGCGCACGAATGTTTTCGACATGTCGCGGCGCGAAGGTCGGCGACAGCTCGAAAATCACGCGGCCTGCATCGAGATCCATGTAAATCGTTCTTTCGGGATCGAGTCGTCGCCACTCTTCGGGCTTCGATGCGGCAAGAACGGCCGTAACAGTCGAGGGCTTACGGGCGGCCGTAAGTAAACCTCTTTGCGGGACCAGCGGTTTGCCATTGTCACCAAAGAATGTTTCTTCGATGCCGAAGCTATCAGGCGTCACCCGATATGTCAGCGAAGCCGAGACCCGCTGGCGGAATGCGGCGCTTTCGTAACGGCACCCCTCTCGTCGAGCCCGCGCAACGAAAATCGATTCCGCTTCGCGCACCCAAGTAATTTTGCAGCCGTCCGGAAATGCTTGAAGCCCTGCCGTAGAAGGCGTACTCGCCGAGGCCAGCTTCTGGAATTTGACAGGGTCTCCTTCGAAATTGGCGAGCCCGAGCTCCCTCGGAATCACGAAGGCCCGCATCGTGTTTTGCCGACGCTTCGGGTCTTGATCAAAGACATAAATTTTTTGCTGCCAGGGCGTTTCCGAATCGAGTGCATCACGCGAAATTTGGTGATGGAGGACATACTCACCGAAGTTTGGCAGATCGACTCTGGCGATCTTGTGATGCAACATCGACCGGCGCTCGCCGGAGTTGTCCATCGGATCTACGACCTCACCCGAATAACGACCTACGACCGACTCGAGGAGTGCATTCAACTCCGACTCAAGGTCTGGAGCGGCTTTTTTTTGCGCGAGTAGCGTGGTCGAAGAGAGCGCAAAAAGCGCGAAAACCATCAGGGGGTACAGGCGTTTCATGAGGCCATTCTAGCCCGACCGCCCTTTGTCGAAAGCATGCAGATTGCCTAGACTCACACTCATGAACATCGATGCCAAACGCAAGGCGCTTGCCGGTGCCTTGGTTGCGCCCCATAAATCTGGCGGCAAAGAGGCGGTGGTCCGAGTTGGTCGAGAAACTCAGGGGCGTGGCGGCAAGGGCGTGACCATTGTGTCTGGTCTGCCACTTTCACCCTCGGCGCTCGATGATCTCGCCAAGCAATTCAAGAAGCGCTGCGGAAGTGGCGGCACCGTCCGCAATGGCGTCATCGAAATCCAGGGTGATCACCGCGATGTTTTAGTCGCAGAGCTGACCCGACTCGGCTGGGCAGCCAAGCGTTCCGGCGGTTAAAGCTCGAGTCCGTTACGGGCAAACCAATCTAGTGCGGTTCGGAACGCGGGCTCTGCGTCCTCAGCACGATACGAGGCACGATAGTCGGCATAAAAGCCGTGCTGAGCTTCGGGATATACATCGATACGAGAAACTTTGGCCGCGATCGATGAATCGGGCGTACTCAGTGCAGCCGTCATGCGTTCGACAGAGGCCAGAGGAATTCCACCGTCGCGCCCTGCATAAAGACCGAGCACCGGGGCCTTGAGTGACGCGGCCACATCCACCGGATGTTTTGGCTGAAGCGCACTCGGCTGGCCGACCACGCGCCCGTACCACGCTACGCCGGCAGCGAGTTCTGTCGAATGGGCTGCGTAGAGCCAAGTGATCCGCCCGCCCCAACAAAATCCGGTTACTCCAACTTTTCCGGTGCCACGTTCACGGCGAGCCCACTTAACCGTCGCATCGAGATCGTCCATGACCTGTTGATCGGGCACTTTCGAGACAATATCGCGCATTAAGGTTTGGATATCCGGAACCGCAGCAGGATTGCCCTGCCTCGCAAACAACTCTGGCGCGATAGCCAGCGCCCCACGCTTGGCAAAACGCCGACAAACGTCTCGAATATGCTCGTGGACACCAAAGATTTCTTGTACCACCAGCACTACAGGAAAGTTTTTCCCTGCGGCCGGGCGCGCGAAGTAAGCCGGAAGCGCACCGTCGCTCACCGGAATGCGTGTCTCATCCGCTTCGAGGCCAGAGGTATTAGTGGTGATCGTGGTGGCACTGATCGGTAGTGCTGCCGCAGCGAAACCGCCGACGAGTGCTGCAGTTACGAATCCACGACGATTCAATCCATCGAGTGGACGAAGGCTTTTAAGGTCGCTCATTGACGAGTATCCGGCGCAGCCAGCGGAATGAGAACTTCATTTCGGCGCATGAACCACGGCATGAAGGGTGCGTCGTAGCGCGCGATGATCGCGCTGTCTCCTGCTGTAGCACGAAGACTTTTGCGTATCAGTAACGCGCGTAGATCGCGTTCATGCTCGCGGAAGTTTTCCTCGGTCCAACGCCCTGAATAACGCCAAACAGCCACGGTTCGTGCAGGAACCTCGCGAATCGACACACGGGGGTCTAGAGGTTTTGGCACGGTCTCCCGCGTGAATTTTTTCGGGACGACGAATCCCACACGGTAGACGCCATCGACATTGGCCTGTTCGACCGGTGCCGTCATCGCAATTTTTTGACCGCCGCCTTCCCGAGACTGTTCGACCGGTGCGGTCATCGCGATTTCGGTCTGGCTCGTATTCGAACCACTGATGTAGCGGAACAAGCGCCCGAAAGCGATGTTGCCTGCATTCATGAACCCGGCTTCGACTTCCGTCTCGGCGATCAAATAGGGCGAATACTCGCGGAGCTCATACGCCCCGTCCTGCTCGATGACACGATAGTCTGGAATTTCTATAGCCATAGAGGGACGTGATGAAAACGTGAATAGAAGCGTCAGGACGAATGCCACCAGAATACGATGCATTAGAGAACCTCGAAGAGACCCGCAGCACCAATACCGCCCGCTACACACATCGTAGTCACCACATATTTGACGCCGAGCCTCTTGCCGGCAATCAAGGCGTGCCCCACGAGTCGTTGGCCGCTCATGCCATAAGGATGTCCAATGGCGATTGCCCCACCATCGATATTCAAACGATCGTCTGGGATACCGAGACGGTCGCGGCAGTAAAGCACCTGAACCGCGAAGGCTTCATTGAGCTCCCAGAGTCCGACATCCTCCAGTTTTACGCCGGCGCGCTTGAGCAATTTTGGTACGGCGAATACAGGGCCGATGCCCATTTCATCGGGCTCGCAGCCTGCGACGGCAAATCCGCGAAAGACACCGAGGGGTTTCGCGCCGCATCGTTCTGCCTCGGCCGCGCTCATCACGACACAGGCACCTGCGCCATCAGAGAATTGGCTCGCATTGCCCGCTGCGACGGTTCCGCCCGGTGAGGCAGACTTGATCTTCGCGATGGCATCGACAGTCGTTCCTTCGCGCAGACCTTCGTCTTGAGAGAGCGTGACCTCACGCGTGTACAGCTTGCCGCCGGCTCCCTGATCGATGCCCGCCATCCGTACCGTCATCGGGGCAATCTCTGCATCGAAATGCCCCGCGGCCTTCGCGGCACACGCTCGCTGCTGACTTCGAGCGCCATATTCATCCTGGCGTTCGCGTGAGATGCCGTAGCGTGCCGCGACGGTCTCGGCGGTCTGCAACATCGTGTGGTAAACCGCCGGCTTATTCTTAAGCAGCCAAGCCTCCGTCAACATGTGTCGGTTGGCCTCAGCCTGTACGCAGGAGATGGACTCCAGCCCGCCCGCCACGAATACATCGCCTTCGTCAGCGATGACTCGCTGAGCGGCGAGCGCGATGGCCTGCAGTCCAGATGAACAGAACCGAGCCACTGTCAGCCCCGGCACACTGACGGGCAACCTGGCGCGTAACGCAGCCTGTCGCGCAATGTTGAGGCCCGTCGCGCCTTCCGGGTTTCCGCAACCCATGATCACATCATCGATGGAAGCGGGATCAATTCCGGCTCGTTCGACTGCGGCTTTGATGACGTGCGCGCCCATTGTCGCGCCGTGAGTCATGTTGAGTGCACCCTTCCAACTCTTGGCGAGTGGCGTACGTGCCGTGGAAACGATGACGGCCTCGCGGCCCTTTACAACACGGCTCATACGGCACCTCCAGTGAATGAACGACCCTCTGACGACAGACGCTCGATGAGCGCTGCGGGCTTCCAGAACTCGGCATCACCTCCAGGCTGGGTCGCGAAACTCTGCATGCGTCGCGATACTTCGTAGAGCGTTTGGGAATCGGCGTAATGCATGGGGCCACCGCGCCAGATAGGGAAGCCGTAGCCCATCAGATAAACGACATCGATATCCGAGGCGCGCTGAGCGATCTTCTCTTCGAGGATCCGTGAACCCTCGTTGACGAGCGCGTAAACGAGTCGATCTACGATCTCACGATCATCGAGTTTGCGCAGCGGCGTGCCCGCAACCTTGCGCGCCTCATCGATGATTGCACTGACCGCCGCAGAGGGATAAGCCGCGCGATCGCCTTTCTTGTAGTCGTACCAGCCTGCGCCGGTCTTTTGTCCGAAACGTCCGAGCTCGCACAGTTTGTCGGCGATGACCTGCCGGACTTTGAGAGACCCTTCGGCATACTGACGCTTACGAATATGCCAACCGATATCGTTGCCCGCGAGATCCCCCATGCGAAACGGGCCCATCGCGAAGCCGAACTTTTCGACGGCACGATCGATTTGCTCGGGGCTCGCGCCTTCGTTGATCATCTGCATCGCCTGTGCAGAGTAGTGGTGGATCATTCGATTGCCGATGAATCCATCGCACACACCCGATACGACCGCCGTCTTCTTGATTTTCTTGGACAGCGACATGGCGGTGGCGAGCACATCCGGCGCGGTTTTCGCGCCCCGTACGACTTCGAGCAGCCGCATTACGTTAGCCGGACTGAAAAAGTGCAAGCCGATCACGTCCTGCGGGCGGGCAGTGAAGCCTGCAATATGATTGACGTCGAGTGTCGAGGTGTTGGTAGCGAGGATCGCGCCCTGACGTACCGTCGCATCGAGCGTGCGGAACACTTTTTCTTTAACGCCCATCTCCTCGAAGACTGCTTCGATCACGAGATCGACGTCTTTGATGGCGGGGTACTCGAGTACCGGGGTCAGAAGCGCCATTCGTGACTCCATCTTCGCAGCATCGAGCTTGCCCTTTTTGAGCTGGCCTTCGTAGACCTCGCGGATACGCCCGACGCCCCGATCGAGCGCTTCCTTGTTGAGTTCGAGAAGACGAACCGGAATACCTGCATTCAAAAAATTGATGGCGATTCCCGTTCCCATGGTGCCGGCACCGATGATGGCGACGCTCTTCACATCTCGAGGCTTGGTATCGGGCGGGAGATCGTCGACTCGCGACGCCGCACGCTCAGCGAAAAACACATGCCGCAGGGCGGCCGAAACAGGTCCGTCCATCAGTTGCTTGAACAAACGTCCTTCTTCTGCCAAACCGGCATCAAAGGAGTTTTCGGCTCCGAACTGAACGGCATCGATGATCGACAGCGGTGCAGGGTATTCTTTGAAAGCGACTTTTGCTGTATTTCGCGCAAACTGACAAAGCGCTTGCACATCGGGCTCACGCACTTTCATATCTCGCGCGCGGGGCGATGCCTTACCGGACTTGAGCGCAGCGGCCGACGCTTCGGCGACAGAAATGGCGGCCTCGAGCAGCGCGGACTCGACGACTTGGTCGAAGAGCGGGGACTTAGCGAACAGCGTCACCGGCAAGGGCTCTCCGGACAACATGACATTGAGCGCGCCTTCGACGCCAATCAATCGGGGAAGACGCTGAGTACCCCCCGCCCCGGGGAGTAAGCCGAGCTTCACCTCTGGGAGTCCAATTTTCGCGCCAGCGAGAGCCACTCGATGGTGGCAGCTCATCGCAAGCTCAAGTCCACCGCCGAGCGCCATGCCTTCGATCGCAGCAACAGCAGGTTTCGTCATGCGCTCGAGAAAAGAATTGAGCGTCCAGAGCGAGGGGCCGCGACGCATGTCGGCGCCGCCGAATTCGCGGATGTCGGCGCCAGCACTAAAAGTGGAATTCGATCCAATCAGTACCAGCCCTTCGACGGCATTGTCGGCGACTGCACGCTCAAGCGCGGCAAGCAGATCGCGACGTAATGAAAAGCCAAGACTGTTCACCGGCGGAGACTGAAACCCGATCACGGCAATCCGACCGCGAGTCGAATAATCTACTTTTATCATTAACGTATACCTCTCATTTTTCTTGCAGTCCGCCCGTCAGCACGATGCGCATCGCAGCCTCAACGGAAAGATCCGTTGGCTGAATACGATCTCGAGGCAAGTAAAGCGTGTAGCCACCGATTTGATAACTCATGGGGAGATAAACAGCGACCATCGAGGTATCGGTACCGATACCCGGCAGGCTGGCATTTTCTTGTGTGACGAACCCGATGACTCGGCCGGGTCCGAATTCGACCATCACCACCCGCTGTAGATCGCCTTTAGCCTCTCCCACACGAACGAGTTTTGTGAGGTCTCGTAGCGCAGCGAACACGGTCTTGACCACAGGCACACGCAGCAGGAGATTTTCACCCAATTCGAATAGCCGACGAACAACATAGGCGTTGACCAGCAAGCCCACGATGATGAGCAGGAGGAAACCAGCGACGAGGCCCATGCCGGGTCGATAGAAAGAAGGCGGGAGGAGCCAATTAAGGGGCCCTGATAGCAAGGACTCCGCCGTGACGCCCAGCCAATAGACAAAATAAAGCGTCAGGCTGATCGGCAAAATTGTCAGCAGGCCCTTGAGCACGATACGGCCAAGCGTCTTCATAAGGGGGGAGTCTCCTGACTTCAAGTATACCGGGGGGTATTATCGGCCGTCGCATCCTCTGTCACGTTTCGCGGGGTTTTTCGAGATCATGTACGTCCCCTCCGCATTTACAGAAACCGACCTGGGCAAAATTGAGCGGTTCGTCGATGAACACCCGTTAGCCACAGTCGTTCTGGTGGCTGATGGTCAGCCTTACGTCGATCACATACCGTTTATGAGGGTTTCCGGTCTGACTTCTGGCGGACAACTTATTGCGCATGTGGCTAAAGCCAACATGATCTGGAAGTTAATCGATCAAAATCCCTCGGTGGTGCTCGTCTTCACGGGCGCCTCGGCCTATGTGTCTCCGTCCTTTTACCCGAGTAAGGCCGTCAACCACGAAGTCGTTCCGACCTGGAATTACGCAGGGGTTCACCTCAGAGGCAAGTTGCGATACTCCCATGATGACGGCGACAAGAGACTCGTCGTCGATCGGCTGACGCAAAAAATGGAAACAGCGCGTGCAGTGCCGTGGTCCGTCACTGACGCTCCGTCGGCCTATATCGCAAAAATGCTGACAGGAATCGTCGCGCTAACGTTCCAGCTTGAATCTGTTGAAGCCAAGTTCAAGGCAAGTCAAAACAAGAGTGTCGATGATCGGCGTGGCGTCATCGAGGGACTCTCTGCTCATGCCTTGACCGCCGATGCGGCGGCACTGGTTGCAGATAACGCCTCGTGAGATAAACGGCCTCACGGCCTTTGGTTAAACCCTATGAGCAAAAACTCTTTCAGCGTACTGCCCTCGCAAAAGCGACCGAAAAATAGTTTTGCTCGGGCTAGTCTCATCGCCGCAGTCCAGAGGCTGTTGAAAACATCACATCCCAGCGAGATCACAACCGCAATGGTCTTAGCTGAAGCGAATGTCGCCCGTGGCACTCTCTATCTACATTTCGAAGACTTTTCCGATCTAATGGAAACCGTACTACTTGAAATGTTTTCTACATCGGTTGAGGAGAACATCAATTCGTTTCGTCGCTTGGTAGAAGCGTCCTCAACGAAACACGCCTTCTTGACGGGGGTCAATGGACTTCTCAAGGAATCTCAAGGCCCGGATCGAAGAGGTTTCCGTTTTGGACGACTCCGGCTACTCGCCTATTCGGAGCAGAACCCGCGTTTTGCACGACTATTATCGAAGGAGCAGGCTCGCCTGAATCGGGCTTTCGAAGAAATTTTTGTTCGTATGCGAGAGAAAGGTTGGCTAAGCAAAACTCTTGAATTAGCGAGCGTTGTCATCTTTGTTCAAGCCTTCACGCTTGGCCAGATCGTCGATGATGTAGCCGAAGAAAAAATGTCATCAGAGGGCTGGAACCATCTGATTGGCAAGGTTGTCGAGAAAGTGCTACTTGATCATTGATTGCACGAATGCGACTAGCATAGCCTCGAATCCGATCATGAATCCCTAATGAGGAATCCCATGTCCCGTGACCCCGTCCCGCCCTCCCCTGAATCCAGTCAGCCGTCGAGCCGGGGGTTAATCCGCGTACTAGATCTTGTCGAGCGGGCGGGTAACCGCTTGCCCGATCCAGCGGTGCTGTTTTTGTTGCTGATGGTCGTCGCTTGGGTCGTCAGCGCTCTTTTGTCCGGCATGTCGTTCAATGAAATTGACCCCAGGAGTGGAAAACCTCTCGAGATCCGCAATCTCCTTGCCGGGGAATCCCTCACTGCTTTCATGGCGACGATGGTATCCACCTTCACGAGTTTTCCGCCTCTAGGGGTCGTCCTCGTCGCCATGCTCGGACTCGGAGTTGCTGAGCACACGGGCTTCATCAATGCAATGCTACGTGCTGCCATGGCGGTCACTCCTCGTCAGTTGCTGACCCCCGCGCTCATCGCCGTTGGCATCCTCAGTCACGTTGCCGTTGATGCGGGATACGTCTTGGTCATTCCGCTGGGTGCCGTGATTTTCTATGCCGCAGGTCGCCATCCACTCGCCGGAATCGCCGCGGCGTTCGCGGGTGTATCGGGCGGATTTAGTGCAACCATGGGAGTGCCGTCTAGCCTCGACCCGTTGCTCGCGGGCTTGACACAGACCGCAGCGCACTTAGTCGATCCGACAGTCATCGTCAATCCGCTCAATAACTTCTACTTCACGACAGCTTCTTCGCTACTCATCATCGTGCTGGGTTGGGCACTGACAGATCTTGTCATTGAGCCTCGTTTACGTGCCACGACCGTAGATGGCGATCCGACTACGTTGCCCACCCAAGAACCGTTGCAAGAGGCGGAACGTCGAGGCTTGCGCTATGCCTTGATCGTCGCCGTGATCGCCGGTGTTTTATTTGCACTGACGTTGCTGCCGGCGAACTCCCCTTGGGCTGCAGCGCCAAACGCCGAGGGTGCGCGCCTATTACTCGTTTCTGGCGCGCCGCTCATGTAATCGATTGTCCCCATCATCTTCATTGGCTTCCTGCTTCCCGGCATCGCTTATGGCATCGCTGCGGGCAGTATCAAAACACATCGTGATGTCATCGCCGGGATGACCAAGGCCATGTCTGGCATGGGGTACTACATCGTGATGGCATTTTTTTGCGCGCAGTTCATCTATGTATTCGGCCAGTCGAATCTCGGCGCGCTACTTGCGATCAAGGGCGCCAATGCATTACGCGAAGCGGCTCTGCCACTCGGCGTGACGCTTGCCGGTATTGTCTTGCTGACTAGTCTCGTCAACTTATTGGTGGGCTCTGCGTCGGCAAAATGGGCGCTCATCGGGTCGATCATGGTTCCGATGTTGATGCAGCTCGGTGTATCGCCTGATCTCACGCAAGCGGCTTACCGCGTCGGGGACAGCTCAACGAATATCATCACGCCGCTACTTCCCTACTTCCCGTTGATTGTCGTTTTTTGCCGGCGCTATGTGCAGCGCGCGGGAATCGGGACGCTGGTTGCGTTGATGCTTCCTTACTCAGTCACTTTCATTGTCTGCTGGACGGCATTTCTGCTCGTCTTTTGGGGGCTCGAGTTGCCGCTCGGCGTCGGCTCAAGCTACGAGTACGCACCGGCGGGCGCTCACTCACCGGAGTAAGGTTGATATCGGTCGATTGATCGACCCGCGAGGTAACCAGCGAGTGCTGCGTGTCTAGTCTTTGAAAAAGGGCTCGACGACACCTTTGCGGGTGATCGTCAGCGGTTTTCCGCGCCGGTCGACCGTATTGCCGATCGTCGTTCGGATCCAACCTTGAGAAACGCAATATTCCTCGACGTTGTGATACTCGACGCCGTTCAGCCGGATTCCGACGTGACGAGCCAGGATCGCCTCATCGTAATAACGGCTATTCGGATCGACGCTCAGTCGGTCGGGCAAGGTTGAAGTCGATGTCGCTTGGTTCATGACCAAAATGATAGCTCGGCGCCATCCAACAACACCACCCAAGATCCGTCGCTCGAAAACTTCAGATCCGTCCAAAACGTCACGACTTTCGGGTTTTTTGGTGTCTTTGAAAACGGTGCGCTGACGCTGAAGGTACGCTTGGCACGACTGTCTTTGGCAAGCGCTGACTTTCTGATCTCCAAAAACTTTTGCGCATCGGCGGGGGTGAGGCGAAGCACATAGGTCGGCACAGAAACAGCCCCACGCATGAAGCCGAGAGAGCGCTTCATCGTGGTTCGCGCGACATCGATCTCAAACCCCGGCGATACTGAAACCCGAACCCTGATCTCGGTTGGATCAACTTGCTCGAGCCCGCTGCTGCCCATCGCGGCGAGCTGAATCATGCTGGTAATCGGGACCGATGCACAGCTCGACACGAAGCCGAGCATCAACAAAACGACGAGACGTCGGACGTGCTCGATCAAGGTCAATCAAAGTAAATCGTGATCAGCAACTGCGGTGGGTGCCATAACCCACCCATGGTCGTGTGCTTGATATCGCGAATCTGTGCATTGGGGTTTTCGGATGCCCATTGAGCGAGCGCTCGTTCGACGTCCTGCGGAGATACTCTCCAGCCCCATGACCAATAAGGCGTCGAGAATTCGAACACTTTGATTTTCATGGGGCAGAACCCGTATCAGATGTGTAGATGGATGGAGCGGGCGATGGGAATCGAACTCACGTTAGTAGCTTGGGACGGGCAGCCTCAGTCTCTGGTGTGATTCAAAAACCCCTGTAATTTCCCTACAAAACGCATCTGTGCGTCTCTGAGAAGTCACTGTGGTACGACTCCACTATCGACTGAGTCGCTTTTCCTAACTGCTGAAATGAGGCTATCACAGAGCATGATATTTTTCGTTGACTTTTAGTGAGGTCAATCTGGCACTTAGAAACTGCAATCACAAAAATGATTTCTGTGAGTAAGAGTGACGATTTCTTTCATGACTTTCACTATTGATAGTGTGGGCACATTACAGGGCGCTCTCGCACCCTAGTCCCCACTCAACCCTATCAGCATTCCGTTGCCCATCTTTACCAAATCAATTGATCAACTCCCCTTCAGTAAAACTGGTATATGGGTAGGGAGAGATGAAATTTATTGAGGTTCCCGTCAACTAACTTCTCACCTACTCCCGTTCAGGTAGGAGGATAAGAAGTTGAATTTTTGATGGTTTGTATAAAAAGACGGTCACTTATCCCCTAACTATCTGAAGTTGACCAAATCACGGTGGATCGGTCGAACTAACCTTCCCAAGCGGGATAATCACCCGATCCAAGGTTCGATCTACCCAGTTTCCATACCACTTCCTATCAAGCGATCTGATTCCAACGTGGAAATTAGTACGTTACGGGGGTACGTCAGTAGCTGCAGTAGCCGTCAACCTACCGCTCGGGCAAACTTTTAGATGCTGTACTCAAAATACTGAAAGATCCGGGTAACACATTGCGATTGCCTGATCCTTCGTTCCCTGCACCTCTCGTAATAGGTCATTTGAATTATATTTTTTTACGGTACAGCTATAGATCGCCGCGTTATTACGATTCTGCGCAAGGTTAGCGTCTTCCTGAAGAGAACCTGTTTGCAAATACCATATTCCCGGAAGTTTAACGGCTATCGCGTCAAGCTCTGTTGGTTTGCTCGGCAACGCGTTCAGCTCTTGGTTAGCTCGTGTCGGATCAAATGTCGTTTGAATAATGTTCTTGCTAATGTAGTCGGTCAGGTACGGGAGATTTGTTGTGACTATAGGTGAGTCTTTAGAGCCAAAGTACCTAAAAAGCGAGTAGAAATAGCCATTCGCTCGCGCCGGATAGGACAGCTTTTTCGTGAATGTCACACCCTCGTCTCCCGTCGCGCAATCGTATTTTTCGTCTTTGCTCTTGATCTCCATCTTGTATACAAATTCGAGCTGACTGACTACGGTCGATGTCACGGTTCCAAGCGCGGGCTCATATGAGTATAAAAACCTGTTCTCACAGTTATAGCCGCTACCTTTCTTTGTTTTTCCAAAAGTTAGTGAGCGATTGTTACCGGAAGATCCGAGCAGGATTGCTCGATATACGGATGATGCAGCTTTGATCGCTTGATCAGCATTGGTAATAGGAACTTGAACGCAGCCAAACGGATCACTATTCGTACAACTTGACGGTATTAGAAAGCCATCGGAGCGGATCCTGATTCCTTTAGCGTCGAAGATCAAGGTGGCGGGGTCACCGTTTGGAAGCTTTAAGCCGAGAGCTTGAATTCCAATATCAAAAGGCACGGCTTTCGGACTACTCGTCATAATTTCTTTGATAACGTCGAAACTTATCGAGTGCTTCGATCGGAGCTGCCCAGACGCACCGACGTCTTGCTGGACGCTTGATACAACCTTATCGGACACGTCCTGCGCTCGCGCCAGATAGTCCGTTATGAACTCACCTTTAGATCGAGCAGCACTGTCTTTAGTCGCAATATAGTCGTTGTAGAAACTCGAAAAATTGATCCCTGCATCGCTAAATTTCTTTGCTAGATCCTCAACGGACTTTTTAACTTGGTTTTCGATCGTTCGAGCGGCGTACGCATCATTACCACCGGTTGGAAAGTAGGCAGTGGAGACCGTTTTTCCACCTCCGACTGCAGTTGATGTTGCGGGCGTTCGAGAAATTATTTGGAACGAATTTGAAGACGACGCCTTGACTTCGTATTCACCGCTGATCTTTAACCCCCCAACCTGCTCTGTTCCGGCGAATACAACAAAAGATCCAACAGCAGGACGAGTCGTCGCATTGACGGTAACCGCCGGGCTCCCTGCGGTGGTGGAGAACGGATCAGCCGCGAGTATCGAAGTTGAACTCGGTTGGTTTCCACACGATTTGTTTACAGGAATCGATTCAGTAGCTTGACTGGCTGGGAGGGATGCAAATGCGTCGTTGATAGCGCTAGCGAATAGCGTCGTGAAAGGACTTATGTTTGCGATGTTTGAAGCTGTCGAAACGCCAAGCCAGGAAGCTGGAAGATGTAGCAATTTAAACGGAGATTTAACTACGCCCCGATCAGCATCGACGGCTCCCGCCGCGACATCAACGATGATCGGGCGTCCGTCACCGGTGTTCTTGAAACAAGGAAAGTCTTTTAGATCTGCTTCAGTAAATTTCCAGTTTCCATCCTTATCCGTTGTTGTCACGGGCTCACCGGTCTCAAGAGACAGGCTCCAATTCATGTCGACGTAAACCTTGGCACCGGAAATGTAGCCATCTATCGCCTTCCCCGTTATTTCGACAGTCGAAGCGACCGGAGCGGGTGTCGGTGCTGTCCCGGAATTTGTATTGGCTGGTGTGGTACCACCGCTACCACCACCGCAAGACGAAGTGACCAGTGATAGGACGAGGAGAATGTTGATCCTGCTCAATTTCATCGGCGGGGTCCTGGGAGGAGGGTTTTTTTTAGCGATAGGAAGCGTATATCAAAGGAACGCTTATCTAGCCAATGAGTGGTCAATCCGCCGTCTACTAAAGCTCGCAGATTGCGCCCTGTATTTGTCAACAGTGAATTGATAGGTCTTTTGAGACACTAATCGTGAGGTAAGCAATTTTATTAGCGAGTTCTCGTTAGTTCTGGGGTACGTCAGCGGCTCTTATAAGTCAGCAGCAAGGTTTGGATCAACTGGTCACGCAATTTTTGACTGGTGCAACTTCTGGGGCGACTCTTGCATTGATCGCCTGACTTTTTTGACGTTGCGGCGATTGAGAGATGCCGCCATCGTAAAAAAGGAATCCCTCCTTAGAGACGGGATTACACGCGTAGGTGAATGGAGCGGGCGATGGGAATCGAACCC